>Ga0078972_1005635_pt1 | contig 31376 bp, 26 predicted proteins | sample YelNatPaOPGAMG01_FD_67568 | JGI IMG/M metagenome (GOLD analysis project Ga0078972, IMG submission 67568) | Hot spring thermophilic microbial communities from Obsidian Pool, Yellowstone National Park, USA - OP-RAMG-01 (SPADES assembly) (version 2) | ecosystem: Environmental > Aquatic > Thermal...
AATTACGGCGTTGTCTATTTTACTTACTCCCAATTTTAACGCCCTTCTTAATCCTATCTAAGGATTGTTGCGTATGCCTCGCCTACTTTTGACTGTAAATTCTTTGCATGACTTTTTCTCAACCGTTTTTTACGAAAAAATCAGCGGTATACCTGCTTCTTGATACTTATGGGTAATGGACAGCCCTGCAGGGTAGAGGAATTTTTTTCCAATCCGCAATCGGCAACCAGCAATCGACAATGTATTACTCATATCTCAGCGCATCTATTGGATTTAATTCTGCTGCTTTGCGTGCCGGCATAATTCCAAATAAAAGTCCTACACCAACAGAAAACAAAATCGCTATAACTACCGATGAAATAGAAACTGCAACTGTCCATTTTGCAACTAAAGAAAGCAGTCCTGAAATCAGACTGCCAAGAATAATTCCTGCAATTCCTCCTGTGGATGTCATTAGTATTGATTCTATTATAAACTGATATAAAACATCTCTTTTTTTTGCACCAATTGCTTTTCTTAAACCTATCTCCCGAGTTCGCTCAGTTACAGACACAAGCATAATATTCATAATTCCAATGCCGCCGACAAGTAATGAAATTGCAGCAATAAATCCAAGTAACATTGTCATTGTATTTGCAGTTTCCGTCATTGTTTTTTGAATATCTGCCATATTCATAATACGTAAAGAAGTATCATCTTTTAATTTATATTTTTTCATCAAATAATCTTTTATTTTTTGAGAAACTTCTTCCATAAGCGAAATATCCACAACCTGCACATCAATTGAATCAATATAATTTTTTCCAAGTAACCTATACATAGCAGTGGTAAGCGGAATTATGATAACATCGTCATTATCCCGCCATCCACTTATGCCTTTCTCCGGCAAAACACCTATTACTTTAAAGTAAATTTTATTTATTTTTATCTGCTGATTTATCGGGTCTGTTTCACCAAATAAAGAAGAAAGAACCGTCTTCCCTATTAATGCAACTCTATTTCTTATTTTTAAATCACTTTCTGTAAAAAAATTCCCGTATTCTGGTTGCGAATTTCTCATTTCAGGATAAGCAACTCCGACACCCTGTACCCTTGTATTCCAGTTATTTGATTGAAATACGACCTGCACGCGTCCTTCCACATTGCCACAAACGTTTTTTACACCTTGTATTTTTTTAATCTCTTCTACGTCCTGTTCTGTAAATCTGGTAACAGAACCAGCACCAAGCGATACACCACCTACCCGCCAGGAACCTGGCATAACAGTTAATAAATTTGAACCAAGATTTGATAAACTTTTTTGTATTGATGCCTTTGCTCCTGCTCCTAAAGCCATCATTGCAATTACTGATGCAACGCCTATTAAAATACCAAGCATTGAAAGTGCTGTTCTTAATTTGTTTCCAAGCATAGAATTAATTGCCTGCTTTGCATAATCAAATATCGCTATTCTATCCGGAACAATTCTGTTATTTTTTTCTATTTTTACAGTTTCATCATTATTAACAATTTTATCTTTTTTAATTTTTTCATCTGAAACAATTTTACCATCTTTTAGACGAACAATTCTTTTTGCATAGCCCGCTACATCGGCTTCATGTGTTACTAAAATTATTGTTTTGCCTTCGTTATTTAAGTCAGTAAAAATTTTCATTATTTCTTCCTGCGATTTTGAATCAAGATTACCTGTTGGCTCATCAGCAAGTATGATATCAGGATTATTTATAAGCGCCCTTGCAATTGCTACCCGCTGACGTTCACCACCGGATAATTCATTTGGTAAATTTTTTGTTTTTGTAGAAAGGCCTACGTCTTTTAATCTGTTTAATACATCCTGTGCATCTTTTAATTTACCGCCATAAATAACAGGCAAATAAACATTTTCATAAACATTTTCTCTTGGAAGTAAATGGAACTGCTGAAAAACAAAGCCAATTGTTTTATTTCTTAAAATAGCCAGTTCGTCATCTGAGAACTTTGATATGTCTTCGCCTTTAAAAATATATTTCCCTGAATCAGGCGTGTCTAAAAATCCGATTAAATGCATAAGCGTCGATTTTCCAGAGCCCGAAGGTCCCATAATAGCAACAAATTCGCCTTTGTTAATTTCTAAATCTATTGATTTTAATGCCTGAAATTCAACCTTACCAGTTTTATATGTTTTTGAAATTTTTTTTAATTCAATCATTTTTACCTTCTTATCCTGCCCGGTGGCTGTGGCATAAACGGACTTGTGGTCTCACCTGCCTTTTTATTTTTTAATGCAAAATCCTGCTTTATTATGAGAACCTGTTCACCTTCCTGCACTCCGTTTATTATCTCTGTATTTTCTCCATCTGATAATCCCGTCTCTATTATCCGTTTTTCTCTTTTATTATCTTTTAAAACTATTAAAAAACTTTTCCCTTCAAAACCTTTTTTTATTGCATTGGAAGGAACCAGTAAAATATTATTTTTTTGATTCTGAATGATATCAACATTTGCACTCATTCCTGACCTTAAAAAATCCGGAACCGTATCAGGCAATACATCAACTTCGTAAATCGTTACATTATTCACTGTTTTTGATTCATAATAAATATGGTCAACAACACCTGTAATTTTATTATCAGGATAAGCATCAAATGTTATTAATGCTTTCTGGTCTTTTGCAACTTTGCCTATATCTGTCTCATCAACCTGAACTTTTATAATTAACCTGTCTGATAAAACTATTACTGCATCCTGCTGTGTAACTGTCTGGCCCGGTTCAATACCTCTTACTATGACCTGTCCATTTATGGGTGCAATTAGGGGGATAGGTTTATAAATTTCTTCCCATTCCTTTAAATTTGTCTCTCCCTGCGCTCTTGCAGCATCCAAAATTGCAGCCCTGTCAGAAGAACTCATATAAGCAAGAATTTGCCCTTTTTTTACATATTCACCTTCTACAACAAGTATTTTTTCAACTCTGCCTGCAAGCGGTGGTTTGATTGCCAACCTATTTTGCGGCAGAACTGTTCCACTTGCATTTATTGATATTTTAATATCACCCTTTTTTACAGTTACAATTGTTACTGTTTCTTTGGATTTTTTGGGAATAAAAATTTTAATTCCTGCAAAAATTAATATTATTACAACTATTGAAATTAAAATAATTTTATTTTTTTTCATCTTCAAGTGTTCCTCCTATTATTTGTATCCAGGCAGCTTCAGAAATTAACAAATTTGCCTGTGAATTCAAATATGATTTTTTACTGTTTACAAGGTTATCCTGGATTATTGTCCAGTTATCAAAATTTATAAGTCCATTTGAATATTGTACATCAGCGATTTTAGCACGCTCATAAGCAGCAGACAAAAATTTTTCCTGGACTTCCTGCTGATTTTTCGCGTCAACAAGATTGTTCCACGACTGTTCTAAACTTAACAATATATCATTTTTCCCATATTCAAAATCTTTCTGGGTTTGTTTTAAATACGCATCTGCAGAATTTTTTCTGGCTATTAACAATCCGCCGTCAAGCAATGACACAGAAAGATTGATACCAGCTGTCCATTTTAAATTTCCATCCGGGGGAAATACATCATCACTTTTTGATACACTGCCGCTTATATTTACAGAAGGAAAGAACTCGCCAATTGCTGATGCTAATGAATATTCTGCTATTTTTTTGTTTTTTTCAAGTGTTATATAATTATAATTTTTATTTAATAATTCATTGAAATCAGGTCTTGTATTCAAATCAATAAGTAAATTAAAATTTTGTTTTACTTTTAAGTCAGAAAAATCATTTCTGCCCAGTTCTTTTGCCAGAATCTGTTGATTTAATAAAAAACTTCTCTTTGCCTGTTCAGCTTCAAATTCTGCCTGTGCCAAACTTGCTTCTGCATTTAAGAGTGAACCCTTGTGTTCTCTGCCAGCATTATATCTCATCTTTATATCAAGATATTGCCTTTTCCTTCTTGTTAATATATCTTCTGTTATATTTAAAAGTTCCTGCGCTTTCATTAAATTTATATATGCTTGTCTTAATTTATATCTGATATTAGCAGAAGTTGTTTTATAATTTAATTCTGCTATTTCAGATTCTTCATTTGATTTGTTAATATCATTTAATGATTTAAAGCCATCAAATAATATCTGCCTGCCGGACAAACCATAAGAATAAGATGTTGTTATATTATCCGGCTCAAATTCAACACCTGATTTAGACGCACCTGCAGATGCAGATATCTGTGGGAAAATTGAACTTTTTGCAATCCACGAATTTGCTTTTGCCTGCTCCAGTTTTGCTTTTGCTAGCTGTAATTGCGGATTGTTATTTAATGCCTCTCTCACACAATCATTCCAGTCAAGTTCTTCTGATAATAAAATACTCTGTATAAAAAATAATAAAAAAATAAAGATTATATTTTTTTTCATAATAAATCCTCTGTATATTTTATAATTTAGACGTTTTAGTCGCGCAATATGTTCCCCAGCATCTATTGTAAATTTACAATTTTCGATTTAAAATGTAAGTTTAAAAGTTTTAAAGTAAGAAAGTTGACAAGTTGAAAAGAATTTACGATTTACAATTTACGGTTTTCAATTTTCCTTTTACGGTCAACCACACACAGGGTCGCCCCTACCAATAATCTCATTTCTCGCTCTCTTGCTCTAATCTCGCTCTCGCTCTTTTCATTTGCTGTTTGCTTGTTGCAGGTTGCTGGTTGTTTTTGTTTTTCCAATCGACAATCAGCAACCTGCAATCGGCAATGTAATTATTGTATCTTCCATATCTTTCAAATTTAAAAACAATGTCTTTAAACCGTAAAACGTAAACCGCAAATCGAAAATTTCTTTTCATAAATCGCAAATTGCATTACTGTCCGATTTTCCATTTAGACGGGGGTGGAACCCCGTCTCTACAACTACAATTTTCTGTCATTCCTGCACCTGAATAAATCAGGTGTAAACCCCAGCAGGAATTTAAAAACTGGATGCCTGCTTGAGTTTATCCCTGAGAAATCAGGGACAGGCATGACATTTCTAGTTTACAATCGTTTTTTTTAATTTGTCATTCCTGTGAAAGCAGGAATCCAATTCTTTGTTTTTCCAATCAGCAATCTGCAATCGACAAGGTAGTTTTAAATCTCCCCTTTCCCCTCTTTACGAAAGCTATCCATTACCCATATCTTCTTTTTTAATAAGAAGCAGGTATATCCTGATTTTTGAGGAAAATTACGGGCGATTTGTGGCGTTGTTTAGTTTACTTACTCCCAATTTTAACGCCCTTCTTAATCCTATCTAAGGGGTGTTGCGTATGCCTCGCCTACTTTTGACTGTAAATTCTTTGCATGACTTTTTCTCAACCGTTTTTTACGAAAAAATCAGCGGTATACCTGCTTCTTGATACTTATGGGTAATGGACAACCCCGCAGGGTAGAGGAAATTTTTCCAATCCGCAATTGGCAAACGGCAATCGGAAATGTAGCAATCAAATCTTCCAAATCTTCAAAATTTAAAAACAATTTTTTTAAATCGTAAAACGAAAATCAAAAATTTTTTTCTTACCCCTCACCATCTTGTTTTTATAACAAATTCAAATTATCAAAAACTTTTCTGTAATGAAATCCAAGTATAGAAAGGGTAATAGCGTCCTGCATCAAATGTGGTTTCTTAAATAACGTCCAAAAAAACATTTTCCAGAAATGTATTTTTCCTTTCCCCCATATTCCAAGTTTCCATATTACTTTTAATAATATTTTCATCTTTAAATTAAATGCCATTTGTGTGTTTTTAGAAAATTTTTTATATTCTCTTAAAAAAATAATTATCCGGTTATAATAATTATCAGGATTAAAAATCGAATTTAAAACTTTTTTATAACCCTCAATTAGTTTTTCTTTGTCCATTTTTGGAATAAAATTTAAATTTATGTCTGTGTTGTTTCCAGAAGGAAACTTTATTATTCTGCCTGCTTCCTGTAATCTTTTATATAATTGGGTCTGCGGCAGAGCGCTTAAAATACCAACCATAGCAGTTACAATACCACTGTTTTGAATAAATTTTATCATATTATCAAAAGTCTTGTTTGTATCAGTATCAAATCCGACAATAAATCCACCCTGGACCTGAAATCCATTTCTTTGTAATATTTTTACCTTTTCCTGCAAATTTTTTCCTGTATTTTGAATTTTTCCACAGGATAATAAACTTTCTTCTTCAGGAGTTTCTATACCAACAAAAACTGTATTAAAATTAGCTTCTCTCATTAACTGCATTAATTCTTCTTCGTCTGCCAGATTTACTGATGCTTCGGTAAATAAAGTAAATGGATAATGTTTTTCTTTCATCCATTTACTTATACTTTTTAAAATTAATTTAATGTGCTGTTTATTTCCAATAAAATTATCATCCACAACAAACACACTGCTGCGCCATCCTGTATCATAAATTGCGTTTAACTCCTGTATTACCTGCTCTGCTGTTTTTATCCTTGGAATCCTGCCATTCATTATTATAATATCACAAAACTCACAGTTAAAAGGGCACCCACGGGATATCTGAATAGATAAAGAAGCATAATTTGCTATATTAATGAGTTTCCAATCAGGTATGGGCGTCTTTGAAATATCCGGTTTCTCATCTGATGTGTAAATTTTTTTTATCTGCCCTTTTTCCAAATCCTTTATAAATTCAGGAATAGTTATTTCACCTTCATTTAATACAAAACAATCAATTTCAGAAAATTCACTGTATCCTGTTGTAAATAAAGGTCCACCTGCAACTATAAACTTATTATATTTTTTTATTCTTTTAATAATTTCATTTACTGATTTCTTTTGAACAATCATTGCACTTACAAACACATAATCAGCCCACTCTATATCACTGTCATTTAATTTTTTAACATTCATATCTATTAATCTTTTTTCCCATGATTCTGGAAGCATTTTAGACACTGTTAAAAGGCCAAGTGGTGGAAATGCTGCTTTTCTCCCAATAAATGGAAGTGCGTATTTAAAACTCCAGAATGTCGCGGGATATTCAGGATAAATCATTAGGACTTTCATAAACTTCCTTCTTTCTGAAAAACTTAATTTTCTTTTTATATTATAGTATCAATAAAACAAATAATATGCAAGAGAAAAATATTTTACAATTTATGATTTATGGTTTATTTCCTCATTTCGCAAACTGTCCATTACCCATATCTCTATCTATATAAATAATAAGAAGCAGGTATATCCTGATTTTTGAGGAAAATTACGGGTGATTTGTGGCGTTGTCCAGTTTACTTACTCCCAATTTTAATGCCCTTATTAATGCTATCTAAGGGGGGTTGCGTAAGCCTCGCTTACTTTTGACTGCAAATTATTTGCCCGACTTTTCCTCAACCGTTTTTTACGAAAAAATCAGCGGTATACCTGCTTCTTGATACTTATGGGTAATGGACAGCTTTAGAAAAGGGAGAAATAAAAATGAAAATTTTTTTAATTCCCCTCTTTCAAAGTGCCGTGATGAACGAAGTGAATTTTACGGCAAGTAAGGAGGGGTAGGGGATATTTTATTAATGTAAAAAAGTACAACAAAAAAATTTACTTTATATTTTATAAAAACCTACCATAACTGAGGGGATACTCCTTAAAACTGCTGCTGCGATTTGATGGATGAACTTTGTCTTTTTATTAATTCGGGTTTTATTATTATACTTTTATAACTTTTTATTTTTTCATTTATTGCATCTACTGCGAGTAAATACGCCTGAACCCCCACCTCTTCGAGTTTCTGGTCAACAGTTGATAATTGTGGTGTAACTGCTTCTCCTATAAAATGATTGTCATATCCAATTATTGCAATATCATCAGGAATTTTTATGCCCTTTTCTATCAAGCGCTGCATAATCCCATTTGCAAATATATCTCCAGCAGCACAAAAAATAGCATCCACATATTTATTTTCTTTAATAATTTTATCTGCTACTTCCCTTGCTTCATTTATCCAGTATGAACGACAATAATAAATTTTTTTATTATCAACCGTAATATTTTTATTTTTACACCAGTTTTTATATGCATTTAATCTTTCTTCCGGTATTCCACTTACTTCTTCATCTATTGCAGATGTAAGAGAGCCAACTATAAAAACAATATTTTTTCTGTTATTGTTATATAAGTAATCCAGAGCGCATTCCACTCCATATTCATTGTCAATAGTAATAGAATGTGCATTGGGATCTTTATTTTCAACTAATATAAGTGGTCTTTTTAATTTCTTGTATTCACTGATAATATCCTGCTCTGGTTTTATTGTAATGACAACAACAGCATCTGCAACTTTACTATAAAGAATTTCCCTTAAAATTTCATTTTTAATTTCTATTTTATTAAAAGTAGAATATAACTGTAATTTATATTCACCGATCTTTTTTTCTTTATTAAAAATATAATTTTCGATTGCTGTTAAAAGTGGAGATAAAAAAGTATTAGAAAATCTTGATGCCACAACAGCAATTACACCTGTTTTTCCGGATGCTAATTTTGAAGCAATATAATTAGGATAAAAATTATATTTTTTTACAACTTTTAAAATTCTATCTTTTGTTTCCTGTTTTACTTTAGGGCTGTTTCTGATTGCAAGCGATACAGTTGCTTTTGAACATTTTGCAATTCTCGCTATATCATTAATAGTTATTTTGTTCATATCAAAAACCTCAGTCGCCTATATATTTTCTTGGTTTATTTCCATCAGGCGGCGTTACTATGCCTTTTTCTTCCATCTCATCAATGAGACGCGCTGCTTTTGAATAACCAATTCCCAATTTCCTCTGTAAATAAGATGTTGATATCTCGCCTTTTTCTTTTGCAAGTGAAATTGCTTTAGATAATAAAGAAGAGTCAATAGATGTATTATCAGCAGCAGCCTCTAAATCAATATCATTATCTTTTATTTGGAACTCCTGCGGATAATCCGGTTTTCTTTGTTTATTTATAAAATGAACAACTTTTGATATTTCAGGACCTGTTATCAATGCAGCTTGACCCCTTATTGGTTTATTCAAATCAGCAGGTGCATAAAGCATATCACCCCTGCCAAGCAGTGTTTCTGCTCCTTTTGTATCAAGTATTGTCCTTGAATCAACTTGGGACATTACCTGAAACGCAATTCTTGAAGGAAAATTTGCTTTAATAACTCCGGTTATAACATCAACAGAAGGACGTTGAGTTGCTAAAACAAGATGAATACCAACAGCTCTTGCAAGCTGTGCAAGACGTCTTAATGACTCTTCTACAGATCCCTTGGCAAGAAGCATCAAATCAGCAAGTTCGTCAATAATAACAACTATGTAAGGAAGTGTCTTTTTTAGTTCTTCTGGTTTTACATCTTTATCTTTTTGAATATCATTATTATATTCTTCTATCATTTTATTATATATTGTTATATTTTGAGCACCTTCTTCTGCTAAAATTTCATATCTGTATTCCATTTCATTTATCAATTTTTTTAAAACATAAGCAGCAAGTTTTGGTTCTGTTACAACAGGTGCTATTAAATGCGGCAAATCCCTGTAATGGGTTAATTCAACTCTTTTAGGATCAACCATTAAAAATTTTACCTCATCAGGTGTGGCTTTAAATAATATTGATGTTATGATATCATTTATACAAACACTTTTACCTGAGCCAGTGGCGCCTGCAATTAAAAGATGCGGCATTGTTGTTAAATCAGCAACTATTGGTTCACCGCCTAAATCTTTTCCAAGAGCAATGGTTAAAAGCGACTGGGATGACTGAAATTTTTCATCTTCTATGACTTCTCTTAATGATATTGTTTTTTTATGTTGTTTAGGCACTTCTATGCCAAGCAAGGACTTGCCAGCTACAGGTGCAATTCGTACATGTTCTACTTTCATTGCAAGTGCTATATCTGTTGCCAGATTTTCAACGCTGCTGACCTTTACACCCGTTGCCAGTTCAACTTCAAAGCGCGAAATTACAGGACCATCTACAACATTTACAACTTCTCCTTCTATCCCAAAGTTATTTAATGTTTGTTTGAGTCGTTCTGCATCAGAAACATAATCAGCAGATATTGTGCCTGTATCTTCTGTCGGCTTTAATAAAGAAGTCGGGGGTAAATTAAAATCGCCACGAACCAGCGCCTGAATCGGCACAGGTTTTTTCGGCTTTTCATCTGCTGTAATTACTTTTATTTTTTCTTTTTTCTTTTTTTCTTTTAATATTTTTTCATCACTAACTTCTGCATTTTGTTTTTCTATTTCTTTTAATTCTTCTGCTGTTATCTTGTTTTTTATCTTTTGTTCCTGCGGTTTTTTTTCTGGAATTTTAATATTACTAAAAATTTCTTTAAAAGAAAGTGCAACAGTATTACCTAATTTTAATATACCTTTAAATAAATTAACTGCTATATTTGCAATAAATATTCCAACATCAATAACAATTTTTTCCAACCTTAGCATTATTAATGAAATTATAGTTAAAATAGCAATTACAATATATGAACCAACTATATTAAACCCTGTAATTAAAAATTGCGCGCATTTATTTCCAATAATACCACCTGTATAAAAATTATAATCGCCCATAATACGTAATTTCTCAGGAACATTTTTCCAGAAATCTTTTAAATGCGGTTGATAAAAAGCATTAACTTTTTTTAATTTAAAAATTGCATTTGGAGTATTATTTAGTAAGACCCCTAAAAACACTGATAATACAAATAATAATAATAGAAAACCAACTATATATCTTGTTTCTGTATATTTGTATTCATTTTTTATTATTGTTATCCCAACCAAAAATGAAATAAAAGGGAGTAAATAAGCGGATTTTCCTATCAACAGATATAAGACCCTTGATACTATTTCTCCAAATGTGCCAAGAAGATTTGTGTTATTATCAACAATAATAAATGATGCAAAAACAACTACTGAAATAATTATCAATGAAAGGCCTATAATTATATTAGAATCTTTATTTGATTTCTTTGCCAATTATTTTTACTCCTTTGAATTTTTGATTATTCTGCTATAAATTTTATAAAAAGTAAAGTATTAAAAATATTTTTAAGCAACACCCCTGTTACGATATGTCTTTATAAAATATAAATAAAATTTTTCTTTACTTTTCTTGTATTAATACTGTAAAATTCACTTCGTTTATCACAGCATTTGAAAAAAGGGAAATTTAAAAACTTTTTTCTCCCCATTTTCTAAGGGAAATCAAGGGGGATTTTAATTACTTATACATTTTTTATTCTTATGTTACCTCCTGTAACTTAGGTGTCACATTTTAATTTTATATAAAATAAAAATAACGCAGGGAATCTTCCCTGCGCGTTTTTAAAATCATTTAAATTTGTCAATAAAAACTTATTTCTTTTTCTTTTTTGCCTTCTTTTTTGCCATCTCTTCACCCCCTTTCATATTAGATTTTTACCCTTATCTTTAAAATGCTACACTCTATTTTGTATAAGAACACAAGAAAACAGTAATTATTATACTATATATAGTATAATAAAAAGAATAATAAAAGTCAATACTTTTTTATATATTAACATATTTTCCACATATTATTAACAGTTAGGCAGTATTAACTTTGTTTGAGAATTTTTGATAAGAATATTTTCGGTTTACGATTTTCGGTTTACGGTTTAAAAACAGAAAAACAATGAATAAAAAATTGAAAATTGGAAACCGCCTATATCTTATGTCTTTAAATCGAAAATTGAAAAATGAAAACCGAAAAGATATTAACAACCTGCAATAAGCAATTAACAATTGAAATGCGCAATAGCAAGATTATAAGTAGAAGGCAACCTGTGTGTTTGTGTCATTCCCATCCCTGAATAAATCCTGACCATTACCCATATCACTATAATAATAAGAAGCAGGTATATCCCAGTAGTGTCCAAGTTAAACAGGTCATTACTTTTATTTTGTCATTCCTGTCCCTGAATAAATCAGGGATAAACTCAAACTGGAATCCATAAATTGAAAAACGAAAATCGTAAACCAAAAATTGCAAATTTATTAGTTTTCCAAAATAAATTTTTCACCTTGCTGCATTATGTATTCTAAATCTTTTTTACTTTTTGCTTCACCATATAATCTGACAATGGGCTCTGTGCCTGATAATCTGACCATTATCCATAAATCTTCCCCTAAAATAAATTTATATCCATCTATTTTATTTATTTCTTTTATTTCATATTTGCCAATTTTTCCCTTTTCAAAATATTTTAATTTCTCCATTAATTTTCTTTTCTGGTTTTCGCTTATCTTATAATTTTTTCTGGTATTAAAAAACGGCCCTGTTTTTTCTTCCAGTTCCTTTAATAGTTGCTTTATGTTTTTTTTGTTTCTGGCAGCCATCTCAACAACCAACAAACAGGCAATGATACCATCTTTTTCCGGAATATGTCTGTGTATGGTGAGTCCATTTGATTCTTCTCCGCCTATTATGATATCCTCTTTGGTCATTATTTCTCCAATGTATTTAAAACCAACAGGGGTCTCATATAGTTTTATACCATGCATTGCAGCAACCCTGTCTATCATATGAGAAGTCGCAACTGACCTTATAGCAGCTCCTTTCCAGGATTTTCTTGTCTTAACAAGATAATCAAGTAAAAGTGGCAGTATTTTATTTGCCGGTATATAAGAGCCATCCTCATCAATTATTCCATATCTATCAGCATCGCCATCTGTTGCAACACCTAACATTGCTTTTTCTTTTTTTACTGTATCAATTAAATCTTTTATGTTTTTTTCAGCCGGCTCCGGTGGATAACCGCCAAACAACACATCTTTTTTATTATTTATGACCTTCACATTTACCTTTGCATCAAATAAAAGTTTATCAAGATAACCGCGGCCTGTTGAATATAATGGGTCAGCAATTATTTTTAAATTTGACTTTTTAATTTCTGAAAAATCAACTAATTCTTTTATACGCTCAAGGTAATATGGTGAAGGGTCAAATATTTTTATTAATTCTTTTTTCTTTGCTTCATTAAAATCAACTCTTTTTACAACTTTTACTTTTCTTATATTATTTTCTATTGCGTTGGTTTCAGCAGGTGTTGCAGGTCCACCCCATGACGGTGAAAATTTAAGTCCATTGTATTCAGGCGGGTTATGAGATGCAGTAAAATTTATTCCTCCTGCTGCTTTTCTTCTTATTATTTCATACGCAATCACTGGTGTCGGAGTGTCTCTATCACACAATAAAACAGAAATACCATTTCCTACCATAACTTCTGCTGCTGCTTCTGAAAATTTATCAGATAAAAACCTCGCATCACCACCTATTATTACCGGTTTTCCTTTTTCATCTTTTTTTGATTTAATAAATTCAGCTATTGCCTGGGCAACTATGCGGACATTATCAAATGTAAAATCATCTGATATTATACCACGCCATCCGGATGTTCCAAACTTTATCTGATAAGGTGTCATATATAAAATCTCCTTTTTATTATTATAAAATAAATTGCATATATATTATATTATTTTATTTTTTTTTCAAGAAATATTTTATGAAGAAATTTACAATTTCCATTTTTCAATTTAAAAAACAAAAAAAGAAAATTGGTATTGTGGGGGGCGAATAATCATTTGCCCAAATGGGGTGTCATGCCTGCGAAAGCAGGCATCCATAAATAGAAAATCAAATAATTTCCGATTTGCGTTTTTCGATTTACGATTTGTAAAACAAAAATCAATTTACGTTTTTTTAAATTTGGAAGTTTTGGAAGATTTAAAAATATGGTAGATTTGGTAGATTTGTAAATCAGGCAATCCTGCAATTTAGCAAATCAGGAAATTAGAAGGATTTACGATTTGTTTTTAAATTTGAAATTTTTATTTGCTTTTTTCTGTTTTAATAAGTATAATATAAAAAACACATTGTTCATTGAAGCAATTAGAAAGGAATAAACTATGATTAAAAAACTCATCTTATTTTGCTTTTCTTTTTTATTCATCATATCTTTAATATTTTTAAGTTGTTCAAAATCAGAAAATCCAACATCACCTACAAATCCGCAACCCACAAAAACATGGACTCCAGATTGGTCTGCTACAATTACAAAAACAATGACTCATACTCCAACAATTACAGCCACATTTGCAACCTATGTTTCAACTCCCACTCAAACGTGGAGTGGTGGTGCTGATGCTTTTGAACCAGATAATGACTACAATCATGCAAAAGATATTATAAATGGAGAGATGCAGGCAAGGTCCATACACGTATGGGATGATGTTGACTGGATTAAATTTACAATTTTAAGTGATTTTGAATTTTCAATAATAACATCTGGTCCTAATAATCCATTAACTTACATTGAAGTATATAAAAACGACCCCACAGGCAGCACATATTGCACCGGCGGTGATGGCAATGGACCTGCACAAATATTAAATTATCAATTTAATGAACCCGGCACTTATTACATAAAAATAAGACCCTGGAATTATGAACCTATTTCATTATATTATCTTCAATTAATCCTTAATATCTATGCAACACCGACAGAAACAATTACCCCAACTCCAACAATAAGTTCTACATTTTCTACTGAATTACCAACTTCAACCATCACATTGACATTAACACCAAGCCCTTTTCCAACTGATATATATGAACCTGATAATAATACATCAGAGGCAAGAGCTTTAACACCTGGAATAGAGTATGACCATACATTACATTCTGAATCTGATGAAGACTGGTTTTATTTTAATATTAATTCTCCCTCAGTAGTTGATATAAGATCTGGGGAAGATAATATTGGATATAATAAACTTATGACTATATATGATGAATATTTAAATATTTTAGATACAGCAGGTGGAAATCCCTATGCAATTTCCACACGAGAATACTGGACCCCTGGAAAATATTATGTAAAAATTTATCCCTGGGGCGGAATGAATGCTGTATATAATATTGAATTTAATTTAACTCAATTTACACCTTCAAATACACCTGTTTATTCTCCATCACCCACTTTTACTCCTACTTATCAAATGGACACTTACGAACCAGACGATGATTATCTCAGCGCAAAAACAATATCAAGAGGCGAAACTCAGATAAGATCCATTGTGCCGCGTGCAAATGACGATTTCATAAAATATGACTGCCCCGGAAATGAAGTTATAACTTCATACTGTTCCGGTGATACTAATTCTTATTATAAAGTAGATTATTTAATTGCAACTCCTGATATATATGGTTATACAAGAGAAGAAAGCACTTCTGATGAGGAAATAGTTATCCTTGAACAATTTACACCAGGTCCTGTTTATATAAGGGTTCAGGGCGACCAGTCATTCAGTTATTCTTTTAGTTTAGTTGCACATTCAATGACACCTACTTTTACTTTTACAGCAACGCCTACAATCACACCTACATTTACAATAACACAAACAGGCACAATCACCCAAACCCCAACTAATTCAATAACATCAACAGTAACTCCTACAAACACTCCAAAATGGATAGTAGTTGCAACTTATGGCGCCAATGTAAGTGAACCAAAGATTTATTCCAATGGTATTAGTTTTTCATATTCCTATATAAGTGCGAATGCAAATGTTATTGTAAATGGCTTTAATATTTCCGGGTCCGTTAATGAATCTAAAATGGGAGGAAAATGGGTTTACAAAAATTCAAATTATACATATTTAACATTTACTGATGCTTCAAATAATATATATGCACAGATATCTTCTAGTTGGGGGCAAAATATTGGAAATACAACTGTTGCCTCAGGATATTTCCCAAATATTTTTGCATATTTAAACACACCTTATGTGGGTTATATTAATAGTTCAAATAACAAAATTTCTGTCAAATACTTTTATGGTTCAAATTGGTTAAATTATGGATCTGCTGATTTTTCAACAACTGTAAAACATACTATCGGATTTGGAAATCCAATGGTTATGGACGGATACTCTGGTATTTCTTTTAATTTATATGTGGCATATATAAATGACAGTGATGGCAAAGTTTATTGTTATTATCATAACGGGTCTAACTGGCAGCAGTTAGGAACAAATCCTGTTTCTGAAACTCTTGCTTATGACATAGATATTTCAGTTCTTGATAATTCAAATATCTACATTGCATATTTATATAATTATCCGGAAAGAATCTATGTAAAAAGATTTAATGGAACTGACTGGGAAAATGTAGGCAGCAGTCCTGCAATAGAAACAACAACAAATATATCTGCTCACAAAAACATTTCAATTTTTGCACATTCAAGTAATGACATCTGGGTTGCATATAAAACACAATATTCTTATTATTATGTAATAAAAACTGTTAACTGGGATGGTAATATCTGGCAGGATAAAGGCTCGCCAGATGGGCTAACAGGTGGTGTAAATCCCACAATTACTTTTGTTAATAATATTCCATATACAAGTTTTTCAAACGGAAGCCAACTTATAATTCGTCGTTTAGAATAATAAAATTTAATTTAACACAATATGATACACAGATAAAGGTGGCATATCCAAAGAAAATTTATTTTGCTTGATTATCGGTGCATCCTTTTGAGTTATCTTACCTTCTGTTGACTTATCAAAGCCATAAACTTTCATACTTTTATAATTATTCTTTGAAAGAATACTAACACGTGCTGTCTGTGTATTTGAGATATCCTTGTTTATTAAAATAATATGCATCTGGTTTTGATTATTACTATCAAGCGCAGCATAAGAGGTCATTTTTTCTATATCCGATGTTTTTGCTGATATATTTGTATCTCCATAAACGCCACCATTACCATCATAGTTTCTATATATACGAAAAGCAGCCAGAGAATAAGCACCCCACTCACACATCCAGTAATTAGCCATATAAACTCCGTATTTGCCAAATATGCCTAAAATATCTGCAAGTGCAACACCACCAGATGGATGAAAACCAGCACCATATTCATATTCAGTGATTGCTAATTTTGTTCCGGGATAATATTTATCTATCATCTCTTTTAATCTTGGTATCAAATAAATAGGACAATGACCTGCGGAGCAAATCCAGCTCTGTTCAATGTATTCTTTATCCCATAAAGAACGCGGCGCCTGAACACGCGCATAAGCTGTCTCATCTGGTGTTGAAGAAGTAAAAACAATTCTTTTTCCATTACCCTGCGCTTCCGGATACCAGTGAACGTCTAAAACATCTAAAAGACGTTTACCTTCCTTATCAGATGCCTCTTTCATTCTCGCAAGATAATATGCCAAAAACCAGTCGTATTTCCAGCGCGCTTCATAAAAATCAGGAGCATCCTGAAAAGTTCTAAAACCATTAAATCCATAAGAAGCAGGCCCAAAAACCTCTGCATAAGGGTCTAATTTTTTTATTACTCTGGAAACAGCAATTGATTTTTCTATATATTCTTCTACCCCTGTTTTATTTGGATGAATTCTTGGATGTGTGCCTGACCATAAATCCGGCTCATTATCAAGGCAGTATCCTTTAATACCAGTAGGAGTATTTGCTAAACCAAACCTATTTATTAAAAAATTTAATTCTTCATCAAGATAAACAAAATCATCGTTTTTATCAGGAGATAAAGATAACTCACTGCCTTTTTCAAAAACAACCTTTGCCCATCTATGAGAAGGTGCGGTCTCCTGTAAAGACACAGGACCATTTTTATCCTTTGCAACATATCCTGCAAGTTGCAAAGTTATAAGTGAATATGCATTTTTTGATAATGACTTTTCATGAAAAGCAGTAATCAACCTGGCTGGCTCATCATTATTAAGTCCGGGTGCGTTTAACTGGTCCATCATATAATTATCACTAAAATGTTGCCAGTCAGAGCCGGCATTGGATGCATTGTTTTCCCAGTTATAACCTGTCATCCTGTTTCCACCAAGCCTCCGGGATGTTACTTTTACATCCGGTGCAATATCCTGATTTATGCCATAAATATATGGAGAAATTGGCGATTTTCCCTTTTCAGTATTAACAGTTACTTCTATGGCAAAAACACTAATTGATAAAAGCAAAAACAAGAAGAAAAATAAAAAATTTTTTGTTTTTTTCATACAATCACATTTTTACATATTTTTTACGATATTCTTCTATTATTTTATCTGCTTTTTTATGATTGCCCAAATATCTGTATACACGAGCATAAGCATCAGCAACATTTGGATTATCCGGCTTCATCTCATACGCCTTTTTAAAATAAGGTAAGGCTTTTTTATATTTTTCCATTTTTGCATAAACAATACCAATACTATACCACGCATCCCATGCATTTGGATTTAATTTAAGAACTCTTTCATAATATTTTAATGCTTCTTCATATTCTTTTTGTCTTTCATGTGTAAATCCAATTTTAAACAAAGCATCTTCATAATCAGGATAAATTTCAATTGCTTTTTTAAAATATTTTATTGCAATATTATATTTCCCATCGTTACTTGCTTTTAACCCTTTTTCATACCATTCTTTGGCTTTGGGGTCTATTTGTTGCGCAGCCATAACATAAACACAAAAAAATAAGAATAAAATAAAGTTAATAAGCATTTTCTTTTTCATTTATCACACCTCCTGCTGTTTTATCAGTATTAGACGTTTTTAATTTATTTTAGTTCCTTTTTATTTTAATTATTGACTTTTAATCATTTTTCTTTATAATTATACCATAAAAAAATAAATTATAATAACTAATTGGAGAAAAATATGTCAAAGAGAACTTATCAGCCGCATAAAAAAAAGGCAAAAAGAAAACATGGATTTTTAAGACGTATGTCCACAAAATCAGGTAGAAATATTTTAAACAGAAGGCGCAGAAAAGGACGCAAAGAATTAACCAGAATATAAGATATAATTAAAAGGAGTTCTTGTATTTATAAAAACACCCCAAAGACGAAAGAAATTAAAAATTTAATTAAAAATGGTTATAAAAAAACAAATGACCTTTTTATTTTATATTATTTAAAAAAAAATATTAAAAAAACAAGGTTTTTCATAGCAAATATAAGTAAAAAAGCAATAGCCAGAAGTTGTGACAGAAATTTAATTAAAAGACGTATAAAAGCCATATTAAACAAGCATAAAAATTTAATAAAAAATCTTGATATATTAATTATTACAAGACATAAAATTATTGAAAATTTTAAGTTTACTGAACTTGAAAAAAAATTATATGAATTATTATCTAACATTGGAGTAAAATGAAAAAAATAATAATTATTTTAATAAACTTTTATCAGAAAATTATATCTCCTTTTCTGCCAAAATCATGCAGATTTTATCCTACCTGTTCAGAATATGCAAAACAATCAATAAATAAACACGGGATAATTAAAGGTGGTTTTAAATCATTCAAAAGATTATTAAAATGCCATCCATGGCATGAAGGTGGTTATGACCCTGTTGAATAAATTTAAGGAGGACTTAATAAATGTCTAATGATTCTTCCAGATTAATTGCTTTTATAATACTTTCGGGAATAATTTTATTTGCTTATAATTTATTATTTCCAGTAAAACCAAAGCAAATACAACAAACCTCGGAAGAAAAAACAGCTGTAACTGCAACACAAACCTTAAAATCAACTCCGGAATCTTTAAAAATAACTCCTTTAAATAAAGAAACCAAAATCAGTAATCCAGAAGAAAAATTTTATGAGATAGAAAATGACCTTGTAAAAATTAAATTTTCAACTATTGGTGCTGTTATTAAAAGTTATGAATTAAAAAAATATTCTGACAGCAAAGAAGAAAACAAAAAAACAAATCTGGAACTTATTCCAAACAAAACATCAAATACCTATATGGCTTTGTATTCCCAGGAGTTTAATATAAACAATGATGAATGGAATTATGCAGGCACTGAAAAAAACAATGAAAACACAAAGATAATTTTTAAATACAATAAAATTAAAGGCATTGAAATCATAAAAGAATTTATTTTAAGCAATAACTCTTATCTGATAAATTTAAATATTGCTTTTAATAATAAAACAAAAAATCCTGTTTTATTAAAAGATATGCAATTATCATGGGGTCCTAATATTCATTTTTTACCTGCTGATGTTAATAAATACAAAGATAGTTTTTATCAATACAACAAAATCTGCTACCCTTTAAAAAACAACTCAATAAAACAGTATCAAATTAATTTAAATGCAAAGCAGGATAAAATTGTTTTTATAGACATTCTTCCTGACTGGGTAGTTTTAAAAGATTTGTATTTTATGGCATCCTTTATCTTTAAAAATAAAAATGATATAAAAAATGTATTTTACAAAGAAAGTGCCGCAGGATTTACTTACTTAACAGCGAATTTAAAAGATATTGTTTTAGAGCCAATGTCTTCTGACACAATTAAAATTGATTCTTATATTGGTCCACAGGAATATAAACGCCTGAAAAAATTTAAAATGGAAGAGATTATTAATTTAGGCTGGTTCAGATTTTTAGGCGTCTGGATGTTTTATGCAATGGATTTTCTATTTAAAATAACTAAAAATTACGGTTGGGCTATAATTTTATTAACTCTTATTGTCCGTCTTATTCTATGGATTCCATCTCAACATAGTTATAAACAGATGAAAGACACACAATCAAAAATGAAAATAATAAATCCGAGAATGGAAACGTTGAAAAAAATATACAAAGACGATCCGCAAAAATTAAATGAAGAAATGTTAAAATTATACAAAGAATATAAAATTAATCCCTTGGGTGGTTGTTTGCCAATGCTTTTACAGTTACCCATATTCATTGCTTTATATCAAACATTAATATCAATGGTTGAATTAAAAGGCGCATCATTTATATGGTGGTTAAAAGATTTATCGCGACCTGACCCATTATACATTTTACCTGTTTTTATGGGCGTGACAATGATAATACAACAAAAGATGTCGCAAACAACAACAATGTCAACAGGAAGTATGGCTCAACAAAATATACTTATGTATGGAATGCCGGTATTTTTAACCATAATGGCTTTTTCCTGGCCCTCCGGGCTTTTGCTTTACTGGGGAATGTCAAACGTTCTTGCAATAGCACAGCAAATAATTGTAAATAAAACAAAATAACTGGTGTATTTTATGCAAACAGTTACCCGTAAAACAGCGCCAACAATATCTCAGGCAGTAAAAGAATTTTTACAGGAAAATAATATTGATTTACAACAAATCAATGTCAATCTCTTAAAAGAAAAAGTATTCACGGATAAAAAAGAATATATTGTTGAATTAACACTTAAAAACAAATCAGCAAACATACAACACACTATAAATAACGAAGAGATAAAATATGCAGTAAACGTAATTGAAAAAATATTTTCTTTTATGAATTTAAAATCAAATATAGATACTGTCCAGCAAAACGGTTTTGTTATTATTAAAATTACAAGCGATGATAAAGATGGCTTAATAATCGGGAAAAACGGGCAGAACTTATCTTCCCTTCAATATTTTTTATCAATTACTCTTAATAAGAAATTTCATAAACAAATTCCAATATTGATTGATGTAGATTCATATATAAATAAAAGAACTTTGTATTTAAAAAATTTTGTTAAAACACTTGCAAATAAAGTCCTTGAGTCAAAGACAGAAACAATGACTGATTTACTCCCCTCTTATGAAAGAAAAATAATTCATGAAGAGATTACAACATACAATCTTAAATCATTTAGCATAGGAAAAGGACCTTATAAAAAAGTTGTAATCACTGCTATGCTTTAAAAATTTATGGAAAAGGATACAATAACAGCATTATCAACTTATCCTTTACAAAGTGCTATTGCAGTTATAAGAATTTCAGGAGTAAAAACATTTGAAATAACATCTCAGATTTTTATATCAAAAAATAATCAGTCCGTTCACAACCTGTCATCTTTAAAAAGAATTTTTGGCTTTATAAAAGACAATGAACAAATTATTGATGAAGTGATATTATCTGTTTATAAATCACCAAAATCATACACTGGTGAAGATATGATTGAAATCTCCTGCCATGGCAATCCGATAATCATAAATAATATATTAAATCTGCTTGTAAAAAAAGGGATAAGAATTGCCGAGCCGGGTGAATTTACAAAACGCGCTTTTTTAAATGGCAAAATAGATTTATCTCAGGCAGAAGCTGTTTGTGATATTATAACTGCTAAAAATGAAATGGCATTAAAAATTGCGCTCAATCAATTGGCAGGTAAAGAATATAAGGTCTTTGAAAAATTGCATTCAGACATAATTAATATTTTAACTTATGTAGAAGCAGAAATTGATTTTGCAGATGAAGATATTCAAAAATTATCAATGGAACAAATATTAAAAGAAATAAAAAAAATTGAGGAACAAATTGATTATCTGATAAAAAACAGCGAATCAGGTATTTTATTGAAAGAAGGTGTAAAAATTGCAATCACAGGTGCTGTAAATACAGGCAAATCAAGTTTATTAAATCTTTTATTGAATAAAAACAAAGCAATAGTTACACATATTCCGGGAACCACCAGAGACATAATTGAAGATAACTATAATATTGATGGATTCCCTGTAAAAATTTTTGATACTGCTGGCATAAGGGAAACAGATGATATTATTGAAATAGAAGGCATAAAAAGAACTTTTGAAACAATTAAATCTGCTGATATAGTTTTATTTTTATTGGATGGTTCAAGAAAAATTAACAAAGATGATATTGATTTATTTGATAAAATCAAAGACAAACAACATATTTTAATAATTAATAAAATTGATTTACCTGTTATTATTGACAAAAATACCATTAAATCAGCATTTAATATTTCTGAAATTAAGAATATTTTAAAAATTTCCTGCCTGAAAAACTCAGGTATAAATGACTTAACAAAAACAATAAAAAATATTATAATAAATAAAAACATATTTGCAGTTGACGATATTATTATTGCGAATATAAGACACAAAGAAGCATTAACAAAAGCAAAAGTATTATTACAGGAAGCAAAAGAATCCACAAAAACAAAGGCATATGAACTCATTGCAATAGATTTAAAAAGGGCTGCGGATGAAATTGGTTCTATTATTGGCAAAATAACATCAGAAGATATTTTGGAAAATATTTTTAAAAATTTTTGTATAGGTAAATAAAATGAAAAAATTTTTAATTGTTTTTTTTATTGTTGCGCTTTTCTTTGGAACTGTATTTTTATTTATAAATAAAAAAAAGAGTAAAAACATAAATACATTAGCAGCAGGTAAAAAAGCAAAAGATTTTATTATCGGAATGAAAGATTTATCTGTTTATAAATTATCTGATTTTATCGGAAAATATAATATTGTTCTTGCATTTTTGGACACATCAGCCCAGTCGATTAAAACAAACGAAATTATAAATAAAAACCTAAAAATAAAATCATTTATTCAAAATAATGAGAATATCATCTGGTTTAATATTTTAAAAGATGATTTAAAACACATTATAATAGAGGAAAAAACAGAAAAAATAAAGTTATCTTATAAAACCTTATTAAAAAATATTCCTGATTTTTATAATTTAAAAGTTTTCCCAGCAGTGATTGTAATTAATAAACAGGGTATTATTCATTTTATTTACTCCGGATATTCTCCCACAATTGTTAATGATATCTTAGATACTTTAAAAACATTAACAAAATGAGAAATAAAATAAATTATATATATTTATTTTTATTTATTTCTGTCTTTTTTTTAATAATCGGCGTTTATTTAACAATTGATGCCTATTGGGGAATCAATTGTACAGAGATATCAGGCAGCCAGATTGAATACATTAAAAATTTGCCTTTTTGCGTTGACCTTGGTAAAAAGAAAAATATTCCTCTTTATAAAGAAAATTATTTTTTAAAAAAACATACTTTTATTTATGGATTTATCATTACCAAAAATTATGAAAACAAAAGTTCAGTAAGAGAAATAAACATAATTACCAAAAGACCATTAGGCCGACAAACAGATTTAATCTGTCTGATTGATACAAGGAGTAGAAATTGAATAAAAGAAAAATTGTTTTTTTATTTACAATAATTTTTATATCTGTTGTTTTACAATACATTTTCTTTGTTTTTACCTTAAAGACAATAGATTTATTTAGAATCATTAACATAAAAGATACCTTTAATAAAATATTATTGCTTTCAACTAACATAGAGTCCGAAATACCAGGCCTTAAAACCGATGATAATTCTTTTATATTATCAATGCCTTCTGTTGATATAAATAAAGCATTTATAATAAATAACAAAGATTATATTATTATTAATTTTAATAAATTAAATCTTTCATTTAATTTAATACCTTCTGAAATAAGTGCAAGAAAAAATAAAAGCATAAAATTTATAAATGTCAAATCCGCGGATATAAAAGACTGCGGTTTTATCACTTTTTCTTGCAGCATAAATAATGAAATTATTGAATCAATATTTTATATGAATAAAAATATTTATTTATTCCCGGATAATTTTAAGGTGTTTTAAACAATGAAAAAAATATTTTTTATTTTTTTAATTTTATTAATTTCAAATAATATTTTTGTATTTCTTTGCGGCATCTTTATGCAAACAAAATATTATGAACATTTTAATAAAATGCAAGGCGCATATCTTCTTGATTCTGCTTTAGTTCTTGCAATACATGATTTTGAAGATAACAATCAGCCGGAAATAAATAAAGAAATAATATTTAATAAGAAAAAAATAGGATATTCCATAAATAAAATAGATGACGAAAAAATATATATTAAAGTTTATTATAAACAAAAAGATAAAATTATTTATAGAGAGTATTTAAAGAATATATAATTAATTTTAATTTAAATAGAAAACCCTTATTATTCCTGTTTTTTCTCAAAAATTCCCATTTTTAGGTATTTATCTTATATTCCTTGTTCATTTTATATCCTAAATAACAAAATCTTTATTTTGTCAAATTCTTATTTTAAAAAATATTTACCATACGAAATCTATCTGCCCTTAATATATTTTATATTTTCTATTTTCGGGCGAACACATAGGTTCGTCCCTACAGATAATCTCGCTGTCGCCTCTCGCTCTAATCTCGCTCTCTTGCTCTTTTCATTTGCTGTTTGCTTGTTGCTGGTTGCTGTTTGTTTTTTTTCCAATCAGCAATAAGCAATCATCAACCGGTAATGCAATTATCAATCAACAATCGACAACCTGCAATCGGCAATGTATTTATCTCCCCCTCACCTTTATCCTCTCCCCGCAGGATAGAGGAAATTTTTTTCAACTAGCAATCGGCAACGTAGTAATTGAATCTACCGAATTTCCTTATTGCCAAATTGCCTTATTGCCTAATTTTTTAATCTTTTAATCCTGCCAATCAGGCAATCTGAAAATCTTGCAAATTACCAATTTTATTGTCATTTGCTTTTTGCTTTTTGCTGGTTGTTTTTTGTTTTATCCAATCCGCAATCAGCAACCTGCAATCTGCAATGTAGGTATTCCATCTACCAAATTTAACAACAATGTTTTTAAATCGTAAATTGTAAATTATATGATTTCACTTTTCACATTCCACATTTCCTTTCCCTACAAATATATCTTAAACAAACTCCCCACACCTTTTTTACTTTTCACCACTATTTCTCCATTGTGCAGTTCTTTTATTATTCTGTATGAAATAGCAAGGCCTAAGCCAACTCCATATTTTTTATTTGTCCAGAATGGTTGGAATATTTTGTCTTTTATATCATCATCAAAACCTTGGCCATTGTCTTTTATTGCAATTGCCACTTTGTTTAATTCTTTATAACAATCAATTTCTATAATCTTTTCTTTTTTATCAAGTGCCTGATATGCATTTAAAACAATATTCTGAATTGCTTGTTTTATTAAAAACTCGTCAACAAAAACCTGCAAAATTTCATTATCATATTTTTTTATAATACAATTTTTAATGTCTTCCGGCACTTCTTCTATGATTTCATTTATTATTTTTTTTATATCCTGTTTTTGTTTTTCAGGCGAGTATTGTTTTGTATAATTCAAAAAATTATTTAAAAAATCATTCATTTTCATAATATTTCTTAAAATATCGTTTATCTTTTTCAATGCCTCTTCGTCTGTTATTTTATTTTTTACCAGTTCAGCATAACCAGATATTACATTTAATGAATTTCTGATTTCATGTGCAATCCCTGCAGAAAACTCTCCAACTGTTGCCATCCTTTCCCTGTTTAAAATATATTCCTGCAGTTCATTTTTCATTTCATCAAGCGTGGTTGCAAGTGTATTTATCTCTTCTTCTGCATTTATTTTTATTTCTTCATTAAAATTTCTTTTTGCAATTTCTTCTGCCTTTCTTTTTAAAATTTTAATAGATGAGGTAACACGGGATGAAATAAATAACGCAATTAAGACCGAAAAAATAAGTATGGTAACGCCGGCTATAAAAAGAGATGTCTTATAATGTTTTATATATTCAAGATAAACAACACTTGCCTCTACGCCTAAAACAAAATAATTTTGTTTTATTGGTATATAAGTGGTTTTATAATATTTATCTTTTGCACCTTTGTAGAGTATGGATGATGCAATTCTGCCATTTAATGCTTCTTTTATTTCATTATTATCAAGATGGATATAAAACTCTTCTCCCTCCGGGAGCATTGACAGAATTACATTTTGATTATTATCAATGATTAAAATATTATTTAACTGCGCCACTCTTTTTAAATCTTCAAACTTTTTTATATATTCATTGTAAATTTCACCTTTTAACTTTAATGAACTGATATCATCCGAATTTATAAACTTCAGAATAAGTCCGCCTGCTATATTTAATCTATTTTCCATTTCTTTATTTAAATCAGAAACAATCATCAGATATGTAACACTTCCATATAAACCAATTATTATTAAAGAAGATATTAAAAAATAAAATATTATTTTTTGTTTTAAATTAAATTTCATTAGATTCCCTTTTCAGTTTTTTTAATATTTCTTTTTTTTGCTTTTCATTTAAAAAATTTACTCTCTCATCGTTTTTTTCAATAGCTGTAATCAATTCTTCCTGATTTTTAAAACCGGAATATATATTATACTTTGTTTTTTCTCCAATAAATGGTATATCATCAAATACTGTTTTTTTCAATTTTTTATTTGTTAATAATGTCTGATAAGATAATGCAAATCTATGTGCTTCATCCCTTATTTTTTGTAATATTAACTTAATATCCATCGGGATATCCAGTGGTTTTTGTGTATCAGGCAAAAATACATCTTCTTTTTTCTTTGCAAGCCCTATAACACAAATATTCTCAATACCCGTCATATTGAGCCCCTGTTTTGCAGCATTAACCTGTCCAATCCCGCCATCAATTAATATTAAATCAGGAAATTTTTCACCTTCTTTTAACATCCTGCCATAACGCCGCATTACAACCTCACGAATAGCAGCATAATCATCAATTTTATCCTGTGTTTTTATTTTATATCTGCGATATAGTTTTTTTTCCGGCTTGCCATTTTTAAACACAATGCAGGAAGCTACTATATTTTCACCGGAAAAATGAGAAATATCTATTGCATCAATGATTTCCGGTTTTTTTGGTAATGTTAAAATTTTTCTCAACCCATTTAATTGTTTTTCAATAACTTCTTCCTGTTTTATCTGTTTTTTTGTTTCTTCTTCATCCTGTTTTATTTTTTCAATAATATTAAAACCTGCTATATCTAATAATTTATCGGATTTTTTAAATGATGCCTGTATTGATTTTTTGTTAAAAAATTCTTTTATAATCTCAGGATTTACTGTTCCTGCGCGTAAAACAATCTCATCCGGATATGAAATATTTCTATTATAATATTGCATAATATATGATTCAAAAACGCCTTCTGTTTCAATTATATTTTTAAAAACATCTATCTTTTTTGAAACCAATCTCCCTGAGCGAACATTTAAAACACAAAAATAATAACTTGAATTTTTATATGCAAAATCTATAATATCAACATTTTTATCCTCTGTTAATACCACCACCTGTTTTTGCATAATATTTTTAAGTGCTATTATCTGGTCCCTTATATCTGCTGCTTTTTCATATTGTCTCTTTTCAGAAAAATCATCCATTTTTTTCTGCAATTCATTCAATAAATTATGATAATTGCCATTTAAAAATTTTTTTACTTCTATAACTGTTTTATAATAATCGCTCTCTGAAATATACTTCACACAAGGGGCTGAACACAAGAAAGTATCATAATAAATACAGGGGCGTTTTAACGGTTTGTTATCAAAGTTATAGTTGCATTGCCGCACCTTAAAAATTTTATAAATGAGTTGCAAAACCTTTTTGGCATCATCTGCAAAATATGGGCCATAATACAATGCATTTTTATCCTTTGTATTTCTTGTGAAATAAACCCCGGGATATTTTTCTTTTAAAGTTATTTTTATAAATGGGTATGATTTATCATCTTTTAATAAAATATTATAATACGGCTTATGTTGTTTTATGAGAGTGCCTTCAAGTAAAAACGCCTCCATCTCATTATTTGTGACTATGTAATCAAAATCGCTGATCTTTTCTGATAATTTTTCTGTTTTTAAATCCTTTCTTGATTTCTGAAAATATGAATTAACCCGGTTTTTTAATACTTTTGCCTTACCTATGTATATTATTTCACCGTTTTCATCTTTAAATATATACACACCAGGCTTTTCAGGCAATGTATAAAGCTTTTGTTTTATATTTTTCTTTTTCATAATTTTTCAAACATATTCAAAATAATTTAAAGATTATTTTAAAAAATTCTGTAATCCATCAGTTACAATGGGTTTTTATAAAATCTCCCCTATCCCCTCTTTACTGCCGTAAAATTCACTTCGTTCATCACGGCACTTTGAAAGAGTGGAATTTAAAAAACTTTTTTATATCTCCCCCTTTTCTAAAGGGGGATTTAAGGGAGATTTTGTTTCCTTATTCATTTTTTTACTCTGATACTACCTCCTTTGTAACTTAGGGATTTCAAAATTCTTAACGAACATATTTAATGAACATTACTTATGTACATTAATATTGAACATATTTATAATCATTATACTTCATTTTTAAGTTTATTGTATGAATTTTTTATTGTATAATAATACTGAAAGGTGGTGAAAAAATGGAAGAAAATAAAGATGATAAGCAAGAACGCACACCTGCACATGAAATTCCTAAAAAAGTAATAGATAAACAAAAACATCCATGGGAACATTTTAAACAAACACAAAATTTTAAGAAAAATTCAAAAGCGCATAACCAGCAGCATATGAACAGAAGAATAATAGGAAAATAAATATTTTTATCTGATGTTTTTCTTTGTTTTTATATTATGCATATCCGCGCGTAACAGTTTTTGTATTTTTGTAAACCTGTATATTTTTTAACTCGTTCCCCTGATTATATAAAATATTTACTGGTTTTTTTTCTTTGCTCAAAGCAACCCGGATATTTTTGATTATGGCATAGTATAAAAAATCGTAAGCATTGGTCTGTAAACCGCCGATATATATTCAGAAGAATGAATCTTTACATAATGGTCAGGCATATCATACACATCGTCTTCCTGTTCATCAATCAATAAAAAACCGTGTTAATGTAAAATATTGTGTGGACTTTTCAAGGAAGGTGTCTCCTTGTAAAATAAAACTTTAAATTATAAAGGAGGCAACAATGACTGATATTAGTGTCAGAATAATCTTTGAGCATTGATATTTTGTATCCCCTCAGTTATGGTAAGTTTTTATAAAATATAAAGTAAATTTTTTTGCTTTACTTTTTTAAATTAATAAAATCTCCCCCTGCCCCTCTTTTATACCGTAAAATTCACTTAGTTCATCACGGCACTTTGAAAGAGGGGAATTAAAAAAATTTTTCATTTTTATCTTTCCCTTTTCTAAAGATGTCCATTACCCACATCTTCTTTTTTAATAAGAAGCAGGTATATCCTGATTTTTGAGAAAAATTACGGGTGGTTCGCAGTGTTGTCTAGTTTACTTACTCCCAATTTTAATGCCCTCCTTAATCCTATCTAAGGGGTGTTGCGTAAGCCTCGCCTACTTTTGACTACAAATTATTTGCCCGACTTTTCCTCAACCGTTTTTTACGAAAAAATCAGTGGTATACCTGCTTCTTGATACTTATGGGTAATGGACAGTTTCTAAAGGGAGATTAAGAGAGATTTTCTATTTTTATTATCACCTTCTATAACCTGCGGATAGCCAGTTGGATTTTTTGTGTCCTCAATACAACACTTTATTGTTGTTATTATGTTTTCGATTCTTGCATTCTGCAGTTCTTAATTTTCATAGAAATATAGTGATTGTTTAATTATACTTGGCATTACTTATCCTCTTATTTCTTAATATATATCAATCAATTCAATTTATCTTTTGTTTCTTCAATTGCCGTAAACACTTGTTTAAGTATTTTTGGATGTAATATCCTGCCGGAATGAAATGGAATGACTATTCGATATGATCCTTTTAAATATATTCTATGACTTCCCTTTTGTCTTAATAAAACAAAACCACTGGAAATTAAAAGTCTTTCCGCCTCTTTTGCGGTTAATCTGTCACGCTTAACCAACGGTAACCTCAAATGAAGTTGTGAGTATTTCCTTACTTAATATTTTTTTTCTTTCTTTTGGTGGTAAAGTTTCTACATACAATTCTATGGCTTCTTTTATGTTTTTCATAACTTCTTCAAAACTTTCCCCCTGCGTGTGACAACCCTTTAATTCTGGAACATATGCAAAGTATCCAAAATCGTCTTTTTCTATAATAACATTTACTTTGTAAGTCATAAAACACCTCCATTTCATTTTATAATTATATCTATAAGAACACACTTATTCAAGAAAAAACTATGCATAGTTGTATCCCCTCAGTTGAGCTTGTGCAAAAAATAGGAAAAAACATAAAAAACAAAAAACTAACACATAAAAATTATTAAAAAATAAGGAAAAAATAAAAATATAAAAAGTTAAAATGCTCAATTTTATATTTTTTGCACAGGCTCAGTTATGGTAGGTTTTTATAAAATATAAAATAAATTTTTTTGCTTTACTTTTTTACATTAATAAAATCTCCCCCTGCCCCTCTTTTATACCGTAAAATTCACTTAGTTAATCACGGCACTTTGAAAGAGGGGAATTAAAAAAATTTTTCATTTTTATCTTTCCCTTTTCTAAAGATGTCCATTACCCACATCTTCTTTTTTAATAAGAAGCAGGTATATCCCAGTAGTGTCCAAATTAAGAATATTAAATTATAATATTTACTTATTTTTATTGATTTATTATGAAAAAAGTATATGAGATATATAAAATCTATAATCATAAGATTGGCATACTACATT
>Ga0078972_1005637_pt1 | contig 31372 bp, 31 predicted proteins | sample YelNatPaOPGAMG01_FD_67568 | JGI IMG/M metagenome (GOLD analysis project Ga0078972, IMG submission 67568) | Hot spring thermophilic microbial communities from Obsidian Pool, Yellowstone National Park, USA - OP-RAMG-01 (SPADES assembly) (version 2) | ecosystem: Environmental > Aquatic > Thermal...
TCTGCCTATCGGATAAGCCAACTCACAGGCAGCTTATGATTGATTCCCGTGTCGCTCTCACTAAAATATCCCCTTAAATGCTCAAATTGGAACATTATGAAAAGCAATGTCTATTTTTGGGATCCAAATTAACCTTGATTTTTATTCCCGTGTCCCTTAGTATAGGATAGGTGAGGCGCGCAAGTAAATCCTTCTTTTATTTTATATAGTTGCGCTGATCGTCTTCCCCCGGCGCGGAAAGATCTATGTTCCGATGCGGCCGGTATTATCTTGCTGGGACGTGTATGGAGTATTGGAATATAAAAAAATCAAGCTTACTGAATGTCGCGGCGATTTTAATTTGTTTTTTGTTTGTTTTTGGAACAAACGCTCACGCTGCCAATCCTTACATCAAGGATATCTTAATTACCAACGATACGGAAAACGTTCTTTTGTACGCCCGCCTCGTCAATGGTTTTAAACCGGAAATGGAAAGGGCCGTACTGGCCGGCATTCCGGTTGTTTTTACCATGGGGCTGGAAGTCTATCAGGAAAGATCCTTGCTCTGGGACAAGAAAATCTACGTCAAGGAAATCAAACGGACATTGAAATACGACAATCTGAAAAAGACATTCAGTGTTTTTTACAACGGACAGGCGGACCCGGTTGTGTTCCCCGATCTGGAAAGCGCCGAAAAGGCGATGTCCGATTTCAATGGAATCCTTGCGGCGCCGATATCCTCTTTGGTCAGGGGAGAAAATTATTATGTTCAGTTGAAAATCAAAATGGACAAGGTCCGTTTGCCGTTGGGGATGGAATACGTTTTCTTTTTTGTTTCTTTCTGGGATTTCGAGACGCCGTGGTACCGACAGAACTTTTCTTATTAAGCCGGGCTTGAAAAATACGGCAGATGACTGACGAATCATGTGGAAAAAAAAGCAAAAAAGCAATCTTGATGAAAGGGAATTAAGGAAACGCCGTCGGGAATTGGTGATTATGCTGATTGTCGGCATTTTGGCGATCGCTTTTACCCTGACGGCCAGTTACTTTTTCAATCGCGAGGAATTGTCCCTTTCATCGAATATTTTCATTTACGCTCTTTCCAGCATCAATTTCATATTAATCGTCCTGCTTCTGTTTTTGATTATCCGGAATCTGGTCAAGGTGTTTTATGAACATCGCCGCGGGATCATCGGTTCGAGGCTCAGGACAAAATTGGTGGCCACCTTTGTGGGGCTATCGCTCGTTCCAACCATCTTGTTGTTCATCTTCGCCATCAATTTTCTTTCCTACAGCATGGAATTCTGGTTCAATATTAAAATCGGCGATGCGTTGAAGCGCTCTTTGGAAGTCGCTCAGGTTTATTATCAGCAGATGGAAGAACAGGCCAAATTCCATGCCCGCCAGATCAGTTCCGACATTACAAAGAACCGGCTTTACGACAAGGAAAGATTGCCGTACCTCAACAACCTGATTGTTCAGCGCCAAAAGAATTACAAAGCCGGTCGTGTGGAGATCTATTTTGATTTTCAGAAAGAAGGGATGGTTTTTGAGGATGAGAACAATCCGGACATTTATTCCGTAGAACTCGCGCCTCAAATGATAGAGGATATTTATTCAGGCAAAGAGCAGTCTTTTGTTCAATCGAAAGAAAAAGGAGATGTGATTGTCGGCGCTGTGCCGGTTTTTTCCTATGCCGTGCCGACGGAAGTCATCGGCCGCGTTTTGGTCAGTTATATGGTTCCCGGAGGCTTTGTGGACAAACTGCGAAATATTGCCGCGGCGTCCGAACAATACCGGAAAATAGAGCTGCTCAAAAACCCCATAAAAATGAATTATGCGGTCACGCTGTCGATTGTCACGCTGGTGATTATTTTTTTGGCCACGTGGTTCGGGTTGACGCTGGCGAAGGAAATCACCGGCCCGATCCAGAATCTTGTCGAGGCGACCAACCGCATCACGATGGGCGATTTGGACAGCAGAATAGAGATTGAGGCGGATGATGAAATCGGGGTTTTGGTCAAGTCCTTCAACCAGATGACGGCGGATTTGAAGAAAAGCAAAAGTTCTTTGGAAGAGGCCAACGTGCATCTGGAACAGCGGCGCAAATACATGGAAACGGTCTTGCGCAATGTGTCAGCCGGCGTGATTTCCGTTGATAAATCCGGCCTGATCACGACGATGAATCGGGCGGCGGAGCATATGTTCGACATCGACGCCGAGAAGGTATTGTACAGGAATTACCGCGATCTGCTGATGCCCGAGCATCTTGCTTTGATAGATGAATTTCTCCAGGAAATGAGAGAAAATGAAGAAAGCGTGCTCCAGAAACAACTGGAGATTGTGCTCAAGGAAAAAACCATTACCGTTTTGGTCACGTTCACCACTCTTACCGACGAAGAGGGAAACGATTCCGGTCTCGTGGTGGTTTTTGAAGATGTCACCCAGTTGCAAAAAGCGGAGCGCGCCGCCGCCTGGCGGGAAGTCGCTCGACGGATGGCTCATGAAATCAAAAATCCTCTGACGCCCATTCAGCTTTCCGCGCAGAGACTGCAGCGCAAGTACGAGGGCAAACTGGGAGACGATGATTCCGTCTTCAGGGAATGCACGCAGACCATTATTGATCAGGTCGAAGTCCTGAAGAATCTGGTAAACGAATTTTCGCGTTATGCGCGCATGCCGGTGACGACGCCCTCGCCCAATGATTTGAATCGGGTCGTCGGAGAGGCCGTGGCTCTTTTTCAAGACGCTCATAAAGATATCGTTTTTGAATTCCGCCCCGCCGAGGGTCTGCCGGTCTTTGATTTGGACGCTGAGCAGATCAACCGCGTGATGATCAATTTGCTCGATAATGCCGTGGCGGCGATCAGCAAGCAAAACGGCTGCATTCAAGTGACCGTCGCCTATGACGAGGACCATCGCCGGGTCACCGTCGCCGTCGCCGACAACGGGTCGGGCGTTCCGGCCAGTTACAAGAGAAAAATTTTTGAGCCCTACTTTTCGACGAAGAAATCCGGAACGGGGTTGGGGTTGGCCATCGTGACGTCCATTATTTCCGACCATCGTGGTCAAGTGTTCATTGCCGATAACCATCCGACGGGGACGGTGGTTTCTTTTCAGTTGCCGGTGACCCCGGTTTGATTTATATTGGATTCCGGGAAAGGGACAATGAAAGCAAAGATTCTTGTCGTCGATGATGAAAAGAGCATTTGTCAGTCTTTGCAGGCCATTTTGACCGACGAAGGCTACAGGGTTCTCGTCGCGGAAAGCGGAGAGGACGCGATCCGACTTGTTGAAGAGGAGGAACCGCAACTGGTTTTGCTTGACATTTGGCTGCCGGGCATAGACGGGTTAGAAACGCTTACGGCCATCAAAAAAATCAATCCGGAAATCATCGTCATCATGATGTCCGGCCATGGAACCATTGAAACCGCCGTCAAGGCGACAAAACTGGGAGCTTTTGATTTTGTCGAAAAGCCGTTGTCGCTCGATAAAATCATCATTCTGGTGACAAACGCCGTCAGCTTGCTTCAATTGCGGGAAGAAAATATTTTGCTCAAACAGAAGGTGTCGCACCAATACGAGTTGACCGGCACGAGTCACGCCATTACCGAGCTCAAGGAGATGATTGGCATCATTGCGCCGACGAACGCCTGGGTTCTGATCATGGGGGAACATGGAACCGGCAAGGAACTGGTGGCGCGTTCCATTCATCACTTGAGTCTGCGGTCCCATAAAGATCTCGTGGAAGTCAATTGCGCGGCGATTCCCGAAGAGCTTATTGAAAGCGAGCTCTTCGGCCATGAGAAGGGGGCGTTTACCGGCGCGACGGAAAAGAAACGCGGCAAATTCGACTTGGCCAATGAAGGGACGATTTTTCTGGATGAAATCGCCGATATGAGTTTGCGCGCGCAGGCGAAGATTCTGCGCATTTTGCAGGAGAAAAAATTCGAGCGGGTCGGCGGAAATAAACTGATTGACCTCGATGTCCGGGTGCTGGCCGCGACCAATAAGGATCTTGAGGAGGAGATGAAGGCCGGACGTTTTCGGCAGGATTTATATTATCGCCTGCACGTTATTCCGCTTTGCGTGCCGCCGTTGCGCGAAAGAAAAGAGGATATCAGGCCGCTGGTGGAGCGCTTCCTGGCCGATTTTACAGCCCGGGAAGGGCTTGAACCCAAGTCCATGACCGATGAAGCGGTGGAGGTATTGATGCAATACGACTGGCCGGGCAACGTCCGCGAGCTGAAGAATCTTATCGAAAGACTGGTGATCTTAACGCCTTCCAACGTCATTACCGCCAAAGATATTCCGCCGTTGACCGCCAGAACGGAAAAGGAAATTCCTCCGGCGCAGAAAAAGTCAGGCGCGGACAAATTGAAAGACGCGAGAATCGATTTTGAGAAGAACTATATTTTGAAAAAACTTGAAGAGCATAACGGAAACATATCAAAAACAGCCGAAGCCATCGGCATGGAGCGCAGCAATCTTCACAAGAAGCTAAAGAAATTCAAGGTATTCGCAAAAGATGAGGACTAGAGCGTCGTGCGCTTCATCTGCCGTTTCATGTCGGAAAGGGACAGATGTTGCATCGGTAGAAACGCCAGCCCCAGCACTAAAACGATCACCATGGACAAAAAGTGATAAACCACTGCAAACGACAGCGCGTCGGCTTTGTTCAGGCTGAAGAAGCTCAAGGCTAATATGCAGGCGTAATGCCAGTTGCCGATGTAGCCGGGGCCGGCGGGCATCGCGATGCCGACGATCAAAATAATCATCAGCACGAAAGAAGCCATGACCGGCAGGTCAAGCCCGAAGGCTGAAAGCAAAGTGTAAATGGCCAGCACGTCAATCAGCCAGATCAAAACCGACAGGAAGAAGAGGTACAGCAGCAGCCGGACATTTCTGATAATCTGGAAACCGTCAATGAAATGATGAATGATTTCGTCGATTTTATTTGCGAATTTTCCGGGGAGTTTCTGCAGGATCCTGTTGATCCATTTCAGCGCGTTATCCCGTCGCAAAAGCAAAAATAAGACGAAACAAAACAGCGCAGCCGCGAGCAGAAAAAAGAAGAAGCTGGACTGCATCATCCATGAAGGCAAATCCACTTTCAAAAGAATGATGACGGCGATGCCTAAAACGGTGAAACTGTCCAGGATCCGTTCGATGAGAATCGTTCCCAAGGCGGAAGACATTTTGATGGAACTTTTTTGGGAAATCAGATAAGGCCGCGCCAGTTCGCCGATGCGCGCGGGAATGGCGGCGATCGCCATAAAGCCGACGGATGTGACGGAAAAAAGAGATAGTTGGTCTATCTTCTCCAAAGGTTTTAGAATCACGCCCCATCGGTAGGAGCGCAGAAACTGCATGATCAGAACCAAGACGGTGAACAGAAGCACGCGGCCCGGATGGATGTTTTCTAAACTCCGCCGGACATCCTCGAAGTGTACGCCTTTCACGGACAGGTAAACCAAGACCGCGCTGATCAGGATGCCAGAAATAATTTTTTTATTCATGAGGGTTCGCCGGCGTTTTTATGGCCGTCCAAGATTTTCAGCGATTTTGTCGTGCAGCAGTTGAGATGAAAGCCTGTTGCCGAGCAATCCGACGCGGATGGCCACCGTGGTGACGTTTTTCGATTTATAAGTGATTTCAAATTTGACTTTTTCGTCGTTGATGACGGCGTTGATGGTTCCCCTGGCGATTTCCTTTTCAGGGATGACATCTGTTCCGCGCATGCCGGCCACAGTTTTTTCACAGGCCTTCCAAACTTCATCAAAAGACGCTTGGTAATCGGTTTTGAGTTCACCGTTGATGTAAAAATAAGTGCCGGCTCCCGCTCCGGCGGCGGCGCCTCCGACAATCAGCGGCACGCAGCCGTGCAAAAGGAAAATCCAAAGAAAAACCATGAGTGAAACACAAAAATTTCTTTTCATGCTCGTTGTCCTCCGGAGCGATTTTTTTTCTTTAAACACAACTTGGAATCTATTGCAATGGCTAAGATGAATGGATCAATGATCCGATCTGCCGAGTTTTTCAAATTCGGCCAGCAGTTCTTCCTGCCGCTTGGTGAGGTTGGTGGGGACTTCCACATACACTTCCACAATCTGGTCTCCCCGGCCGAAACCGCGAACATGAGGAATGCCCTTGCCTTTGAGACGGAAGGTTTTTCCGCTTTGCGTGCCTCTGGGAATTTTCAACCTTTCCGTCCCTTGAAGAGACGGCACCTCAATGGTGCCGCCGAGTGCGGCGGTTGCGAAAGAAATGGGAACACGGCAGAGGATGTCGTTGCCCGAGCGTGAGAAGAATTCATGTTCCTCAACCTCGATGAAAACATACAAATCACCGTTCGGTCCGCCGTGAGCGCCTGCTTCGCCCTCGCCGCGAAGACGCAGACGCGAACCGGATTCCACGCCGGGCGGGATTTTCAACTGGACGGTTTTGGTGATTTTTTCCCGGCCCGTGCCGCGGCAATTATCGCAACGCTTGGAGATGACCTTGCCGAAGCCGTTACAATGGGGACAAGTGGTGCTGATGGTGAAAAATCCGCTGGACTGGACGACCTGACCGCGACCGCGGCAGGTGCGGCAGGTTTCCGGCGAAGAACCCGGAGCCGCGCCGCTTCCGCCGCATTGGCGGCAGTCGGCCGTTTTTTCCACTTCAATCGTTTTGCTCACGCCGAAGGCGGCTTCCATAAAGGAGATTGCTAAGTCATAGCGCAGGTCCGCGCCGGCCGTCGCATAGGAGCGAGAGCGGCTTCGGGAGCCTCGGTAGCCGAAAACATCGTCAAAAATACTGCTGAAATGCGAAAAGATATCATCGAAGTCGCTGAAACCCTGGAAACCCGTATTGTTTAAACCTTCATGGCCATAGCGGTCATAGATTTCCCGTTTCTTTCTATCGCTCAAGACCTCATAGGCTTCGGCGGCTTCCTTGAAACGTTCCTCCGCTTTTTTGTCACCCGGATTTCTGTCCGGATGGAACTGCATGGCTATCGCGCGGTAACTTTTTTTTATTTCTTCTTCCGTGGCGTTTCTGTCCACGTTCAATATTTCATAATAGTCTTTTTTGTTCATGACCTTTCGCCGTCACCCCTTTTGTAATTGCTTTTTCAGCGCGTTCAGGCCTTCTTCGTTTTGCGCTTTGGACAACGCCTGCATGGCAAATGAATATTTTTTCCGCTCAATGGCTTTTTGGGCGATATCATTCCAGTCTTTGGGCTGGGGTTCTTCCTGAAGGGCTTTGGCGGCTTGCTGGAAAAGCATGACGTCTCCGGATTCGAAAGCCATATGCTTGATTTTCTGCAATCCTTGGCGATGGTCGGCTTTTTGGTAAAAATCGACGGCGTCAGAGATCCGGCCCTGTTCAAGGAGGGTGTCTCCATAACTTTTAAGAATCTCCGGATCGGTTTTTTCTATATAAAGCAATTTTTGTTTTAAGCGGTAATCAACATTTTTTAGGCTTCTCAAATTAAAACAACCCCTTTTGGAAATGGCACAAAAACCCGCCTGTAATTTAATAACAAATTACTTTTCGTCAATATCCCGTCAGAGAGTTTTTCCGGTTAGGCGTCTGAGCGCTTCCTCGTATTTTTTTCTAGTATTTTCGATGATTTCCAAGGGCAATTCCGGCGCGGGCGGTTTTTGGTTCCATCGGATGGAAAGCAGATAGTCCCGTAGAAACTGCTTGTCGAAACTTTTTTGCGGGCGGCCTTCTTCATATTCATCGGCGGGCCAGAAGCGGGAAGAGTCCGGCGTTAGCAGTTCGTCAATCAAGATCAATTCGTTCCCGATCATGCCGAATTCCATTTTCGTGTCGGCGATAATGATGCCGGCCTTCAAGGCGAATTCCGCCGCCCGTTTGTAAACGGCCAGCGAAACCGCGATGACTTTTTCCGTCAATTTTTTTCCGATGAGCTTTTCCATTTCCTGTTTGCTGATGGGAAGATCATGCGTGCCCATCTCGGCTTTGGTCGAGGGGGTGAAAATCGGTTCGGGAAGCCGGCAGGATTCCCGGAGGCCGTCGGGAAGCCTGATGCCCGAAACCGTTTTGTTGTTCTGGTAATCCTTCCAGGCTGAGCCGCTCAGGTAGCCGCGGACGATGCACTCCACCGGCAGAGGCGCCGCTTTTTTCACGAGCATGCTTCGGCCTTCGAGCTCTTTGCGGTAAGGGGAACATTCCGCGGGATATTCGTCGGGGTTCGTTGAAATCATGTGATGGCCGATGATGTCCTTCATCTTGTCGAACCAAAAAGCCGACATCTGGTTCAAGATCACGCCTTTTCCGGGCACGGGGTTGGGCATGATGACATCAAACGCGGAAATGCGGTCGGTGGTCACGATCAGCAAACAATCGCCGACGGAATAAATATCCCGAACTTTGCCCCGTCCCACAAAATTCAGTTTTTGAAAGTCGGTGTTCGTAACGCTTGGATTCATAAAAATTATCCTTTAGTGAAAAAATGGATTGTTTTTCTTTTCATATCCGATCGTGGACGTGGGCGTCCGGCCGTAATTGTGCCCGGGCATGACTTTGGTGTCCTCGGGCAGAGAAAAAAGCTTTTCGACAACGGCGTTGTGCAAGGTTTGCCAGGACCCGCCGGGAAGATCCGTGCGTCCCACGGCTTCGACAAAAAGGGTATCGCCGGTAAAGACATATCCAGGCATGTAAAGGCAGATGCCGCCGGGGGAATGACCGGGCGTGTGGATCACCTTGAGTTCGACGTTGCCGACGGAAATAATGTCGCCGTCCTTGACCAGAATATCGGCGGGCGGCGATGCGCTGGCGCCGAACATTCTTAAAATCATCGCCGGCGTATGGGTCAGCATGACGGCGTCGTCTTCGTGAATGATGATTTTCGCGCCGGTGGCTTTTTTCATTTCCGCATTGCCGCTGGTGTGGTCAACATGACCATGCGTGTTGACGATATAATTAATCCGCAAATTGTTCTTTTCCGCTTCGGCGATGATTCCCCTGACGTTGTCGGCCGGATCGATCACGAGCGCGTCGCCGGTTATCTTGTCTCCGACCAAATAGGCGAAAACCGCCATGGAACTGACCTGCATTTGCTTGACAAACATTTTTTCCTCCAAACAAAAGAGTTTATCTCATATCATTTTTTCGTGGAAAACGTCAAATGAATTTGGCGTTGCAGTATTTTGATATCATTGACGTTTGAGGATTGCGCCGAAGAATCCGTCCATGTTGTGCCGATGCGGATACGTGCGCAGAAAACCGCGGCTGTCCAAAAGCCGCTTGTCGATTGACGCCGGCGGTTCCCCTATCGCAAAGTGAGCGTTGTTTTTCAGAAAATCCTCCACGATATTTTCGTTTTCATCCGGCAACAGAGAACAGGTGCCGTAAAGCAGCCGGCCGCCTTTTTTCACCGCCGCGGAAGTGTTTTTCAAAATTTCTTTTTGCGCGGCGGTAAGTTTTCGCAAATCTTTTTCGGTCAAGCGCCACTTGATTTCTGGATTGCGCCGCAGCGTTCCCGTGCCGGAGCAGGGCGCGTCCAGCAGGACGCAGTCGAATTTGTCCTGAAGAGACCCCGGCGGCGGCTTGAGCCAATCCAGTGTTTGAGTTTCGATGATCTTGATGCCGAGTCGGTTCGCTTCCCGCAGCAGTTCATCGAGTTTTTCCGGGCTGCGGTCAACCGCGAGGATGTTGCCTTTGTTTTGAAGCATCGCCGCCAAATGGGTTGTCTTGCCGCCGGTTCCGGCGCAGGCATCCAGAAGGGTTTCGGTTTTGCCGTTCTCAGCCATGCGGGAAAGAAGCTGCGCGCTTTCGTCCTGCAGGCGCACAAGGCCTTTTTTGAAAAAAGCGCTTTTTTGAACCGGTGCGGGTGAATTTTTCAGCATCACGCCGTCCGGCGAATACGTCGTTTCCCGGGCTTCCCATCCGGCTTCGGCGAGTCTGCGCAGAAAATCTCCTCGGGATATTTTCAGCGTGTTGACCCGCAGGGTGAGCGGCGGCATGTCGTTGTTCGCGGCGCATAGGGCGGCTGTTTCGTCGAAGCCGAAGATCTTTAGCCATCTTTTGACCAGCCAGAAGGGATGCGCGTAAAACGCCGCCAGATAGGCCGCCGGATTTTTTTTCATGGAAGGAAAAGAAAGTTGATCGCTGCGGCGGAGGTAATTCCGTAGCACGGCATTGACCAGCGCGCGTTTTTGCGGATGGAGTCTTCCCGCGATCTTGACCGCTTCATTGACCACCGCAAAATCGGGCAGACGGTCGCTGAATTTGAGCTGAAACAGTCCGAGGCGCAAAATATTTTTTAAGCCTTCATCCATGTTTTCCAGACCGCCGCGGCAGAGTTTGGCCAAAATCCAGTCCAGGTGACCCCGGAGACGCAGCACGCCGTAAACAAGATGCGTCAGCAGCCGGCCGTCCGGCGTTCCCGACAGAGAAAATTTCTCCAGATACTCATCCAGCAGCGTGCCAGCGAACGCGTTGTTTATGTCGACTTCATTCAAAATTTCCACGGCCAGGTGTCGGACGGTCTTTTTCATATCAAGAATGTAAAACGACGGGTGAAGTGTTTTGGGGATGTTTGCCGCGTACGGATTGATAAAATTCGCGGATCACGCGCATGTCTTCTTCTGCATCGCCGGTCGGATAAATCAGGGGGCCCGCCCCTCCGCGTTTGCGGGCGTAATCAATGTAGCCCAACAAAATCGGGACCTGGGCATAAAGCGCGATATGATAAAACCCGGACTTCCAACAATCCTTCCGTCGTCGCGTTCCTTCGGGGGCCAGCGCGAGAACGAATTTTTCGCTTTTCCGAAAAACGGCGGCCATTTGTTCGACCACGTGTTGGGAAGACGCCCGGTCTACGGGAATCGCGCCCGACCAGCGCATCAGACCGGAAAACGGCCCGCGGAACAATTCTTTTTTGGCGATGTAGCGGGCGTCAAGTTTCAGAGCGAGAGCGAGAATAATGCCGTAAAACAAATCCCAGTTGGAAGTGTGCGGCGCGACAATCAGCACATACTTTTTTTCTTCAGGCAGTTTCCCGTCGGCCTTCCAGCCGAGCAGTTTCAGCAGAATCAAAGCAACTCCCCGCAAAACGGATTTCATGACCGGCGTGTTGAACATGGTGTAATGCATCAAGACTCACCCGCTCGATGAAATGTTTTTGATTACGTTAAAACGCTTCCCGGCGCGATGCTTTGGCCGCGCAGAAAGTCGGCGACCGGCATCCTTTTTTTGCCGGCCAGCTGGACATCCTGAAGAATGACATAACCGTCGCTTGCCGCCACGGGCAGACCGCTTTCCTCAACGGCTCCGACGGTGCCCGGCGCCCGATCGACTTTTTCTGTTCGGGCGACGGCTTGAAAAATTTTCAGATTCCGGTCGTTCCAGAAAGTATAGGCGGCGGGTGTCGGGCTGAGCCCGCGGATGAGATTGACGATATCGGACGCCCTGTTCCGCCAGTTGATTTTTGCCGTTTCTTTCGTGAGGCGCGGCGCGAAGGTGGCCAGCGTCGCGTCCTGGGGTTTGCGAATCGCCGTTTCGGCGATGACCTGTTCAATCGCCTCGATCAGCAGACGGGCTCCTTCGTGAGCGAGGCGGTCGTGAAGATCGCCGAAGGTTTCGGACGGCCCGATGTCGGTTTCCTTCTGTAGAAGAATGTCTCCGGAATCCATGCCCTCATCCATCAGCATGATGGTGACGCCGGTTTTTTTCTCGCCGTTGATGATGGCCCAGTTCATCGGCGCGGCGCCCCGGTACTTCGGCAGGAGGGAAGGGTGAATGTTCAAGCATTTCAGCGGCGGAAAATCAATGACCGCTTTGGGCAGAATCTGGCCGAAGGCCGCGACGACAATCAAGTCCGGGTTGAGTTTGCGCAAAAGCTCGAGGAAAGAAGGGTCCCTGACTTTGTCCGGTTGAAAAACGGGAAGATTCAGTTCGCGGGCGAGCAATTTGACGGGCGGCGCGAGCGCTTTCAATCCCCGGCCCTTCGGGCGGTCCGGCTGGGTAACGACGCCGACCATCGGATAGGCATGTTCATGCAGAAGACGCAGAGCGGGGAGCGAGAACTCGGGCGTGCCCATGAAAAGAATCCGCGGTTTGGCCATGGGGAAAATGTCCTTTATTTATTTGATGGAAAATCATATATGGAATTAAAGAAAATGTGTCAAGGATTACATCCCGTTGCCCGGCGCGGCGGAAAAAGGGATGTAAACGCGCGGAGGCGTTTTTTCGGCAAACCGGCGTAAGGCGCGTTGGAAATCACCGGGGAGCGTTGGGGAAATTATTACACGGACCAAAGATAAAATTTTGAATTTGCCGCGGGATTTCCGCCTTTTTTTGGCGGCGACGTTTGTTTTCGGCTTTTCGCAGAGTATTGTGGATTCGACGCTGAATAATTTCCTGCATGAAACTTTTTTCATCAGCGACCTCCAGCGGGGCTTGATGGAATTTCCGCGCGAACTGCCGGGGCTTTTGGTGGTTTTTGTTTCCGCCGTTTTGTTTTTTCTTTGCTCCCGCCGGCAGGCGGCGCTGGCCAACGTTCTGTGCGCTTTCGGCATTTTGTTCATCGGTTTTTTTTCGCCTTCCTTCGGCGTCATGCTGGTCTGGCTGTTCATATTCAGCATCGGTCAGCATTTGTTTCTGCCGCTGAACCAGAGCATCGGCATGGAATTGGCCCAAGAAGGGCGCAAGGGACAAGTGCTCGGGAAGTTCAGCGCCGTGGCCAATATTTCCATGATCATCGGAAGCTTTTTCATTTTTGTCGGATTCCGATATTTTTCGCTGGATTTCAAGTTGTCCTATGTCTTTTCATGCCTCGGCTTTGTCACCGTCGCCCTGTTGATTTTCATGATGCAAAAAGACGAGCTGGTTTCCGTCAGAATGAAATTCCAGCTGCGCCGCGAATACAGGCTTTACTACTGGCTCAGCATTCTTTACGGCACGCGAAAGCAGATTTTTCTGACGTTCGCGCCGTGGGTGCTGGTGACGGTTTTTCATCAGAAAACGCAAGTCGTCGCGACGCTTCTGACCGTTGGGGGCGTCATCGGCATTTTCTTCAAACCGATGCTGGGCAAAATGATTGACCAACGGGGAGAGAGATTCATTCTCACCGCGGAGGCGGCCGCATTGATTTTGGTCTGTCTGGGTTACGGTTTTTCCAAAAACATTTTTACTCAAACCACCGCCTTGTATATCGCCTTTGCCTGTTACATCGCCGACCAGCTGCTCATTTCGGCCGGCATGGCGCGGGCGACGTACCTGCAGAAAATCGCGCTGAGACCCGAAGACGTCGCGCAGACCCTCACCATGGGCGTGAGCATCGACCATATTTTCTCCATCGCCATTGCCGTCTCCGGCGGCTTGATTTGGCTAAAATGGGGTTATCAGTACGTCTTTCTCATCGGCGGAATCATCGCCGTGATTAATTTCTTTTCCGCCATGCGAATTAAAACAAAAGCGGGAACGTAACCCTTGTTGCTTCCCGGGCAAACGAAGCGGCAATGACGGTTTGGAGACCGAAAGCGCCTTTATGGGCTTCATCAAATTAGACGGAGGAAAGAAGCAAAAGGCGTGCCCTAAACGATTGCTCAACGACAGGTTCTTTTATCGTTGTCGTTTTCAAGATTCCTTTTATGAAGAGCGTTTGATAAGCTCCCTTGCACCGTTTTAGTTTTTATGAAGCCCGGCCGTCAAAACGGATGAGTTGTGATGACGGTGCTGTCAGGGGAAAATCAATCATCAAAAAATGAGAAGGGGAAAATATCATGCCGGAGACAAAACTCATTGACGTTCATTGTCATTTGTTCAACGCGAAATACGCCGTCATGGAACTTGCCGCCGCATCCTGGAATCATCTTTGCGGGAATTACCCGCATTCCCAAGGCACATCCTTATTAAAAAGAAAGGGGGTCAAGGGGATTGGGGCGCCTCTCGAGGGGATCAAGGATTTTGCGGCTTACACCGCAAGACTGCTGAAGGCGGCATTATCCGACTGCGCAGGAAATTACCAAACGGCTTTGCAGAACTTAGCCGAAAGCAAATGGGGTGAGGATACTTCTTTAACCGTCGCCCCGTTAATGATGGACATCTATTTCGCGCTCGATGACAATGCGGATGAAGTCGCGGTCGAGCGCGGAGGGCGTTTGGCCGCGCCGCGAGTGAGGGAATTTGTCGTTTCGGACAGTGATCGCGAAGACTTTGAAGCTCACTGGAAGAAAATCGAAAACATGATCCGGAAAGAATATGAAAAAATTCAGCCGGACACAAAACGCCTGCGGTTTGCCCGTGATAAGCTTAACGTCATTTTTGACGAGGCGAAAAAGCAATTGCTTGCCGCGCCTCCAAAGCGCTTCAGGGGCGTCGATCCTTACGCTGACATCGAATTGTCGCCGGGCTACAAACAACACATGTTCGAATTGGAAGAACTGGCCGGGCGATATCCGGGGAAAATCTTTCCTTTCTTGGCCGTGGACCCGCGCAGAATCGGCGTCATGAAACTGATTGAAATGAAAATCAACAAGGGCAAAGGGGCTTTCAAAGGCATTAAACTTTACCCGCCGCTTGGTTATTTGCCCACGCATCCTAATCTGACCGAGGTGTTTGAATATTGCGCTCAGTACGACATCCCGATTACATTGCATTGTTCTCCGGGTGGGATGAAGAACTTCAGAAAGAAAAACTATATTCGAAGCTGGGAGGAAAAAAATCATTGGGAAGATTTCAAAACGTCGGAGGGCAACAAGAGTGTTTATTATACGGCGCCGGCCCAATGGCGGCCTGTTTTAAAAAAATGGCCGAATCTTCGCGTGAATTTTGCGCACTTTGGCGGCGGCGATCAGCTCGTGGCGGGTCAACTTGAATGGTTGAACGAAATCATTCGGCTGATCAAGGATTATCCTTTTGTTTATACGGATATTTCCTATCATACCGATAAGGCGTCGCCGTCTAAGCTTCTTGAGCTCATCGAGAAACATGATTTTTTGAATAAGAGAGTCATGTTCGGCACGGATTACATTATGATGATGATGGACCTGTCTCTGGGCGGGTTAAACAATTACTTCGATCATTACATCGGTCTCAACAGCAGATTGCGCTATGAAAACGCAAGGGACTTTCTTAAAATCCAACGGTAAGATGAGGTGCAGGGCGTCGGGACATAACTTTTGGGGACGGGGTTGAGTCGGTTGATCGGCATGGGAGCGGGTTGCGTCCTTGTTTGCAGGTCAAAAAGGCCGGTTCCCGGAACGATCCGCAAAGAATTTACGAAAACGTTCCTCTCGATGTCATCTTGGGCGAAAGAAGATTTTCCAAAAAACGGTTTAAGTTTTTGCGAGGGAATTCAGACAGCTCTGCAACAGAGGCAAAACCGGGGCAAGGTCATTCGCGGCGGCTGTCCCGTTACATCTGAAACATCGGCATCGCTTTCTGAATCTTGGAAATCAAACCATCATTGAGGAATATTCTCTCATTGACATCCCGTGTTTCTTTTACTTATACTAGGCTCAAAACATCACCTTTCAAGGAGTGCCTGGCTATGACCATTCATATTAAAACCGAGGGGCATATGATGCTCATTGAAATCGACCGGCCGCAGAAATTAAACGCGATGACCCGCGAGATGTACTCGCGGATGGCCCAAGCTTATTACAAACTGGACCAGGATGACGATTTGTGGGTGGGCGTGGTTTACGCCAACGGTCCGCATTTCACATCCGGCCTGGAGCTGACCGATTGGATGGAAGCGTTTAGCAGCGGTGTCGGCTTTCCGTTGGGCGAAAACGAAATTGACCCCTTTTATATGATGAGCGAGAAACGCTGCCGCAAGCCGATTATTTTCGCGGTGCAGGGCTACTGCTTTACCTGGGGCGTGGAAGCCATGCTTAACGCGGATATCCGCGTGGCGGCATCCGATACGCGTTTCGCGATGCTGGAAGTTAAAAGAGGGTTCTTCCCCTGCGGCGGCGCGACGATCAGGCTGCCCCGCGACATCGGTTGGTCCAACGCGATGCGCTATCTTTTAACCGGCGATCCATGGACGGCGGAGGACGCTTATCGCATGGGAATGGTTCAGTATGTCACGGAACCGGGCAAGCAGCTGGAAAAGGCGATGGAGCTGGCGCGCAAGGTGGCGAGCGCCGCGCCGTTGGGCGTGCGGAGCATCTTGAAGAACGCTCGTCTGGCGGAGCGTGAGGGCGAGCAGGCGGCCAAGAAGGTGATTTACCAAGAAGTGGCGGACGTGATGAAAAGCGAAGACATGAAAGAGGGCCTTCAGTCATTTATTGAAAGGCGTGTCGCCGTATTCAAAGGAAAATGAAATACGGCCACCGCAAGGATGATGAGTATGGATTGTAAAAAAGAGACAAATCTTAACCGGTGCAATTGCACGTATGAACCCTGCAGCAGAAAGGGCATTTGTTGTGATTGCCTCGCCTATCATCTGAAGCAGAGACAATTGCCGGCGTGCTGTTTTCCAAAAGACGCGGAAAGAACCTATAATCGGTCATTTGCTTTTTTTGCCGAATTGGTCGCCAAAGGCCGTGTTTAAGGGAAGCCGGCGAGGTCGGTTCGTATAAAGCGGTAGAAGATCAGATTTCTGAAGCGGCGGAAAGGGGATTTCGGGGAAGGACCGAGGGGGTAGGCGAAGACGTGCATGTTTTGCAATGAGGTGAAATCTTTTTTTAAAAATCGATGTCTGTAAAAATGATTACCGAGAGAAATCTGATTTTAATTTTAAGCTTCTTTTTCCTGTTCCATGTATCCGGCACGGCCTGCGCGGGAGCCAAAATAGGCAAAAAGGTCAGGCATACCGCCAAAATTACGTTCTTCAAGAATTCAGCGGGTGAGGTCATGGCGGAAATCATTCCGGTGTCGGCGAACGGTTATTATTCTCGCAGCGGTTGGACGCAATGTGAAATTATGCCGGACGAAATTCGGAATTTGTATTTACAAAAGCTGGCCAACCAAAAGCGGGTGCAAGGTTATTTCGTCGTTACCTACATTATTCTTGATAAAGAAAAATTCAGCGTCACGCCCGTTTTCAGGGGCGAACTGTTGGAAATCGAGACCTGGCAACCCTCCTTTGCGAAGTCATTTTAGCGGTTTTGCGGAAAGGACCCGCCCGGTCCTTCGAGTACTTCACGGAATTGGCGGCAAAGCGTAAAATATAGACGAGGTGGAAGACGGGAGTTTATGGGAACCTGCCGTTCAAGGAATCTTCCGGCGGTTCAGGACAAAAAGGGGCTTATTTCCTGCGCGTCGAAATCGAGACGAATAAATGGTGACCGGGAAATGACGGGAAAGTTGACAAAGAACGATAAGGAGGTTGTTTGGCCATGGATCTGAAAATCAATATAAAAAGAAAATTCAAGGTCAACGGCAAGGAATATGATTCAATGGAGGAGATGCCTGCCGCCATAAGAGAAGCTTATGAAAAAGCTCTCGTAAACGCCAAGGGGCCGAAACTCGGGGAAATTGCGGGATCTCCGGACAAAATTGTTTTTAACGGGCAGCAATTTGAAAGCATGGACGCGATGCCTGATGATATTCGGCAAATGTATGAGACGATGATGAAGTCCCTTCCCGAGGGAAGTTTCACCGTTCATCGCAAGGTTTCAGCCGCTTCGGAGACCGCGCCGACCGCTTTCCAGAGGGAAGAATTCCTCAATTCCTACACGATGCCCAAGCCCATTGGGCCGAAACCGTTTCTGACTTTCCGGGCATTCATCGTCGGCGCGGCTGTTCTTGTGTTGCTTATGGGCATCTATTGGCTGTTAACCCTTGGTTCGCGGTAGACGGAAAATGAGCCGATGAAAAGACTCTCGTCCCAGAGCACTTTTTTCTATAAAAGATTGTTTCCTGTCTTCTGGTTCGGGGTGTTGGCTCTCATGGTGTTGGCGGTTTTGTTTTCCCCGCACAGGCAGCCCAACGACGTCTGGGTTGTTTTCTTCTCCTGCGCCTTGATGGCGGCCGTCGGGTATTTCCTGATGAAGCACCTCGTGTTGGATCTTTTTGATGAAGTCTATGATGAAGGAGCGTCGCTGCTTTTCAAAAACAAAGGAAAGACCCTGCGCGTGAATTTGTCGGATATAAAAAACGTCAGCTATTCGGTGTGGGTCAGTCCGCCGAGGGTGACATTGAGCTTGCGTCATCGGACGGAATTCGGCGACGAACTGAGTTTCGCGGCGCCCGTCAGCCTGATTCCTTTCCGGAAGAATCCAGATATCGTTGATTTGATTGACCGCGTCGACCGAGCAAGAGGCGGGGGAAATCAAAATCAAAATCAAAAAGGAGGGGGGTCATGAAAAGAAGAATAAACGAAATGCTCGCCGTCGGCCTGACAGGGACCTTTATTTTCGGGATGATTTTCGCGTCAAATTTCATGGATGCCCATTGGGGGAATAAAAACATCTGGTGGACGCATGTGGCCAAAGCGCTTCCGCTGGAGCAAACGAAAGAGAATTTTGAATTGTATATCGGCGGCCGCTTGCTTCAGCGGCATCTTGAACAGGGAACGCTCTTAGCCGTGGCTCAAACCGGAAAACCCTACAAAGTCGTTTCGAAGGATGTCCGGGTGCGCCTGAACAATTGGAATGAGATAAAAGCGCAGAGGCTGAACAACGCGGTCATCACGGCTTTTTTTCTGGGGATTTCTATCGCCTTGCTGGTGATGGGTCTGATTCGATTGGTGCAAAGCAAGGAGAACCAGTGAAGATGGGCGTTTTTTTACGGGACAAAGAGCGAAATTTATTTGCCGTGTCAGAAATTTTAGGAATTTGATGGCATGAAACTGCTCGGCTATCTTTGGGCGCTGCCCAACACGCTCGTCGGACTTATCTTCGCGCTGGTCGCCGTTGTATCCGGCGGGCGGATGCGAATCGTGGATGGCGTTTTGGAAATTCACGGCGGGGCGGTTTCGTGGTTTTTGAAGAATTGCCTGCTGGGTCACGGTTTTCTTGCGGCGCTGACGCTGGGCCATGTCATTCTCGGATACAACGAACAATTCCTATCCATGCACCGCCTTCATGAAAGAACGCATGTCCGGCAGTATGAAATATTGGGGCCGTTTTTTATGGTTGTTTATCTGGCCGCGTCCCTTTGGGGTCTGATTCGGGGCCGGGGCGCCTACCAAGGAAATTTTCTCGAAAGAAAGGCGTGGGAGGGGGATAAGAAAACGTCCTTATGCGTGGCGCTCATCTTTTGCTTATCGGCTTTTAATGTTGGAGGGCCGATAAAAGTCATGGCGGAGGAGCCGAGCCGGTCGCTTTCATCTGCGGTTTTTTTCGGCGTTCCTTCGGTCATGGAAATCAAACAAAGCCGTGATATCCGCTCCCGTGATTGTCGGTGGAGATATCTCAGGGCTGTGCCGGCGGGTTCTTTTCTCTGGAGGGCCCAAGAACCGTCCGGACCGGCGGATGCTTTAAAATACAGGCGTCGGCATCTGGAAGAACAAATCATCGTCTTCATGGGCGAGAAAAACAGATCCGAGGCGCGTGCTTTCGCCCAGGCCGTCCCGCTTTATTTGGAATGGGAAGGCATGAGTGAAAATCCGCTCAGCGAAGCGAAATTCGCCGGCGAATGGCTGCAGAAGCATCCCCAAACGGCCATTGAACCTTTTGTGCATCTTTTCATGGCGCACCGGCTGCGCGCCGGATATGAGTGCGCGAATGCCGGGCGCGAAAAAGATTCGCGGCCGTCTCTGGCCGAGAAATACAGAGAGTCGCTGAAAAAAGCCGAATCGTTTCATCATCCCCTGATTAGCTGTGTGATACAAGACATGGAGGCGCAGCCTTATGTTTATCTCAATGGCCATGGGCGGCCGTAAGCGGACAATCGTCACGGCATGGAGTTTTCTTGCCGCGCTCGTTTTAGCCAATCCGTCTTTTGCCGTTTCCTGCTCCTGCGACTGGAAGGGACCTTTTTGGGTTGTGGCGCAGGATGCTCCGCTGGTGGTCATCGGCAAAATTATCCGTCATCATCCCGGCAAGTCTCCCACGATGGAGGTTTGGGTTCAGGAGACGCTCAAGGGCGGCATTCTGGATTCGGGGATGAGCATTCAGATGGGGGACGGGATGCATTGCCGGCCGACGCTTGATGTCTTTCCCGTCGGAACGGTCTGGATTCTCGCGGTAAACGGGCAGGGCTCCAAGCCGGGCAATGGCTGGGCCCTTTCGCATTGCGGCGAATACTGGCTCAAGGTCGAAGGCGGCGATGTCATCGGCTTGATTGACCAAGACAAAAAACAGGCCAAAAAGATGTCGCTTTCCGAATTCAAGAACAGATTTCTGTACCCCCGCTTCAGCGAGAAATTTTCGGGGCGGGTGGAAGCGGGGGCGCCTTTTCGTCGTGCTTTCGGCGGACGATTTGAATTCGTTCTTGAACCCATGCCTGAAGGCTGGGAAATCGTCATCAGGGAATCCGGGCGGGATGAAAATCTGGCCAGACTCACGCCGCCGTTTCATTTTATGCCGAATCCCCGGGAAATCGAGGGATGGCACTTTTTGAAGAATCCTTCCGCATGCGCCGATCGTCCTTACCAAGCCGATGCCGGTCCGACGAATCCGCGGGAGTTTATTTTTTCGCCGGAAGTCGGACGAACCATCGCGGGACCCGATTCGCGCAAGGCGGCGATTGATGAAAACATAGAAGCGGTGAAAAAGTTCGGCAGGGGAGAGCTGGCGGTCAAAAAAATCAAACTCGCGCCGGGGAGGGAAGGCTGTCCCCGCATAGAATGGCTTGAATTTTCCGTCCAGCTTGACGGTGGATACTGAAAGCCCGCGCAAATCTCCGCGACGGTCATCCGCCGATTAATTTCTTCTTCGCCGATCGGAAGAGGGGAGATTGTCCGCGACGATTCATGGGGGGCAAGGAACCCAAACGTATTCATGGGGAATCCGCGATGAAGGCAAAAATTAAAAAGCAACGGCTTGAAGCGGAATTTTACATTTCCGAGAAGTGCTTCATTACGGAACTGTCCAACTCCGCCGATGATCCGGACGTCTCCATCGCCCGGGCGAGGGTGGAGCCGGGTGTCACCGCCAGATGGCACCGTTTGAAAGGCATCAGCGAGCGGTATTACAGTCAGCGGGAAGGGGCGCGTGGAAGTTGGCGATTTAACCCCGCAGGAAGTGAATCCGGGGGACGTCGTGCTGATTCCTCCGATGTGCCCGCAGCGCATTACAAATTGCGGTACTGATGATTTAGTTTTTATAGCTATATGCTCACCTCGTTTTGTGCAGGATGCTTACGAAGACATCGAGAATGAAAAACATGATCAAATTAGTGCTAAACAGAGACTGTGATGATATTCAATTAACCGATTTATACAGCTTGTACAAATTGGAATCGCAAATATAGCTGCTTGATTTTATTTAATAATGGTTTGTAATTTTAAAACTATAGAAAAACGATTTATACTGAAAGCAGCTGTCTGTGTTTGCAGAATTATACAGACTGTATAAACATTGTTAGCCTTGAAGAAGCTATGACTAGAAGGCAGAAAGAAATCGGCCGCTGTTGCATCTGTGGCGTAGAGGGAAAGCTCTCTTTTGAGCATGTGCCACCGAGGTCAGCGTTTAATAAACATCCCATTCTCGAGTTTGACGTCAAAAAGCTTATTGGCAATTGGGAGGCCGAGATAAAGGGGAAGATTCAGCAACTGGGAGCGGGAAGCTACACCCTTTGCGAAAAGTGTAACACGACCACTGGCGCATGGTACGGACCATGCTTATGCTGAATGGGCACACCAAGCTTTTCGGTTACTCAGTTTAACGCGAGGGACACCTACGCTTTGCAATCAGTTTAGGATTTTTCCGCTGCGCGTCTTGAAACAAATAATATGCATGTTTTTTAGCGCGAACGGCCCGGGTTTCGGGGAGGTTCATCCGGACTTAGTCAAGTTTGTACTAAATCCGGAGGATAGAGACTTGAAACCCGAAATCCATACTACAGCCCATCCCCGTTTTCGCGTCAATCTGGCGTGGCAGGCCTGCTCAAAATAGACAAGGGACAATGTCACATATTCAGTGAAATTGCCTTTCCACCTCTTGGCTATGTAATGACCCTGGAATCTCGGGTTCCTGACGATCGTCCGGTCGACATCTCATTCTTTGCAAAGTATCGCTATAACGATTATAAAGAGTTTTCTTTACAGCTCCCTGTCTTTCCTGTGTATACCTACTATCCTGCGGACTATAGAAACTCCCAGGAAGTATTGGCGACAATAGCAAAAGCAAGAGAGCATGCAAGGGCACAAAAGATAACAACTGCTTCAACCTCATCGGATAAGGAAAGGTAGAGAAAACGACCATAGGAAAGAGCGTATAAAGGAAGCCTAACAGAACAATCCACCGGATTTTGCCTCCACTGCGTACGGCAAAACCGCTGATTTCGGATGTTCAAAAATGTCCAGATGCGGGGCGCACAAAGAATAGAACCGCGAGGCGTATGTGAAATACGTTGAAGAAGTGCATCCGGCATTTACCAGATGCACGCTGCAGATGCAAATCATGGCGTATGCCGAGGGTATTTTGTAAAGTTTTCGGCTTTTTCCGGCAAGGAAAATACTCGTTTATCATTGCGCTCCCTTGCGGGAATGCGCTCGAGGTCAACAGTTCCGCTACATAAAATTTTCGGCATCAACATCCGCGGTGATTTTTACGCGGGCGTCCTGATTTTTCCGGATCACTTCCCGCGCGATTTCGTGCAACAGCGCGGTGTCCGAACCCTTTATGAGCATCTGCCAGCGAAATCGGCCCCTGATTTTGGAAAGCGGCGCTTCCGCCGGCCCGATGATCTCCACCCTGCCTTTTTGGCGCTCGCTTAATTTGCGGGCGAATTGTCCCAGTTGTTTCGCCTGATGCGTCAGCGCCTCTTGGTTGACCGAGGACAGGCGCAAATTGATGATTCTGCCGAAGGGAGGATAACGCAGCGCTTCGCGGAACTGGATTTCTTCCCGGTAAAAAGATTTGTAATCGTGCGTCCGCGCGTGCCGCAGCGCGTAGTGCTCCGGATTGAATGTCTGGATGATGACCTTGCCGGGCGAATCGCCGCGTCCTGACCGTCCGGCCACCTGGGTGAGCAGCTGAAAGGTTTTTTCCGCCGCGCGGAAATCCGGCATGTTCAGCGACGTGTCGGCGGAGACGACGCCCACCAGCGTGATAGACGGAAAGTCGTGTCCCTTAGTGATCATCTGCGTGCCGATGAGGATGTCGATTTTTCTTTGCTCCAGCGCCTGAAGGATTTTTTCCTGCGCTCCCCTGCGGGATGTGGTGTCGGAATCCATCCTTTGCACGCGCGCCTCTGGGAACAACGTTTGGATTTCCTTTTCCAACTTTTGTGTGCCGACGCCGTAGTTTAGAATTCGGCTGTTTTGGCAGGATGGGCACAGCGGCATGGCCTTGAGGGTGTAGTCGCAGTAATGGCATTTGAGCGCGCCTTCCGCGGGATGGCTTTTCAGCGAAACGGCGCAGTTGGGACAGCGGAAATTATAGCCGCACGCCGCGCAGACCAAAAAAGTATCATGGCCGCGTTTGTTCAGAAAAAGCAAAACCTGATCCTTGTTCGCCAGCGTTTGCCTGATGCCTTCCCTCAGCGTCTCGGAGACAATCGGCACCTTGCCCGTTTTTTCCTGCTGGGCCTTTAGGTCAACGATTTCCACCTCGGGCATCGGGCGGTCGTCCACGCGTCGGGGCAATTCCAGATAACGATATTTATTCGTTTGGGCGTTGTAGTAGGTGCGCACGCCGGGCGTCGCGGAACCCGCAATGACGACGGCGTTGGCCATTCGGGCCTTGACAACCGCCAAGTCGCGCGCATTGTAGCACAGCCGCTCATCCTGCTTATAGGAGGCGTCGTGTTCCTCATCCACGATGATTAATCGCAAATCGGGCAGAGGCGCGAAGAGGGCGGAACGGGTGCCGACGACGAGCCGGATCGCCCCGCGCTTGATTTGCCGCCATTGATCATATCGAACCGATTCGGCGATACCGCTGTGCAAAACGGCGATGATGTCCGCGTCGAACCGGCCCGCGACGCGCGATATCAGTTGCGGTGTCAACGCGATTTCGGGGACGAGATACATCGCCGTTCCCCCGTTTTTCAGAACGTCTTCGATGGCGCACAGATAAATTTCCGTTTTGCCGCTGCCGGTGACGCCGTGCAGTAAAATCGGCGTAAAGATGTTTTTGCCCAGATGGCTTTGGATTTCCCGGAAGATCCGTTCCTGCGGAGAGTTGAGCGCGATGCGGTTTTGCGCGGTGCGAAACGCAAAAGCCGGTGAGAATGACCGCGTTTTTTCTCTTTCCGTGAAAATAAGCGCGCCCTTGTCGCGCAGCCTTTTGATGACTTCGACGGAAATGTTGGATTTTTCGGTCAACGCTTTGAGCGGCATTTCTCCGGCGCGTCTAAGAAATTCAATCAGCGCCCGCTGTTTGTCGGTCAACTTAACATCTGCGATCCCGCCTTCATCCAACCGAATGACCGTTTCTTTCGCCGGCGCAAGTTGCCGGCTTTGTTTCCTTTCAATCTGGGCAAGCCCTGCCGCCTGAAGTTTCCTGATCAGCGATGAAACATTCTTGACCTTGCTTGATTTGGCGATACTGCCGAGGGCGATACCCTGAGGGTATTGTTCCAAAAACGCAAAAAGTTTTTCCTGCGCAGGCGGGAGCTTGGCTTCGGGTTTGACGGGCAGGGGATGCACCCAGAAAAAATCCTTTTTTTCCGCGCCGGCGGGGATCATTTCGAAAAGCGCCTTGCCCAAGGGATAGAGGAAATAATCGGCCGTCCATTGATAAAACACGAGGTCGCCCGCGTCAAAGAGCGGTTCATCGTCGAGGATTTCCATAATCGGTTTTACATCACGCAAATCACACGAGGGTTTTATCTCCACAATGAAGCCGCTTCGTTTTTTGTTGCCGAAGGGAACAAAAACGCGTTTCCCGATGGCGATGTCCTGCTGAAGGGCTTCGGGAACCGCGTAAGTGAAATTTTTTTCGGATGGAATATTCAGGGCGACGTTTACGAACATGTCTGCGTATTACCATGTTTGGGGGAAAAAGAAAACAGCGGCCCGCTTTCGCGCCATGAAATAAAAAAAGCCCCGTTGCCGGGGCATTTGGAGCTTCGGGATGAATCAGGCTATTCGCCTTTTAATTTTTCCATTTTTTCCTGTTTGGTTTTGCATTCAATGCAAAGGGTTGTCACCGGTCTGGCCATCAATCTTTTTTCCGATATGGGGCCGCCGCAAACCTCGCAGATGCCGAAAGTGCCGTCGTCGATTCTTTTGATGGCTTCCTGCATCTTCAGAATCAGCTTGCGTTCCCGGTCGCGGATGCGGAGTTCAAAATTTCTGTCCGCTTCCAAGGAAGCCCGGTCGTTGGGATCCGGATAATTTTCCTTGCCGTTTGTCATTTCGGAAACGGTTTTTCCCGCTTCGCTGAGTAATTCATTGATTTTCTGGTTGAGAAGATTTTTGAAAAACTTTAGTTTTTCAGGTTTCAATCTTACGGAATTTTGTTTTTCCAAAATTTCTCCTCCCGGCTGGAAACTTGGCGTAACTATCTATCGAATCATCATTGTTTTGTAAAGAAAAATTTTTAAAAAGAAATTTTTTTGAAATTTTGCGACGTTTGAATTATTTTGCCGTGATATTAATTACTTACGTTTTTCAGGCTGTAGGAGTCTTTTATTTTTTCAATGATGTTGGTTGTGGATTTGCCTTCGACTTCAGGAATGATGGCCACGTGTCCGCCCCACTTTTTTACTTCATCTCGCCCGACCACTTTTTCCTCCGGCCAATCCCCGCCCTTGATGAGCACATCCGGCTGAAGAAATTTTATCAGCTCCAGGGGGGTCAATTCCGAAAAGATCGTGACAAAATCAACGCATTCCAGGGCCGCAATGATTTCCGCCCGCTCCTGCTGGCCGATGACGGGCCTTTTTTCACCTTTGATCGCCTGAACGGAAGCGTCGCTGTTGAGGGCTACGACCAGAACATCGGCCTTTTTTTTCGCCTCGCGCAGATAGCGGATATGGCCCACGTGCAGGATATCGAAACAGCCGTTGGTGAAAGCGATTTTTTTACCCTGCCGGCGCAGGGTATCGATTTTTTCTTTGAGGACTTCCCAAGAGAGAATCTTGTTCATTTTTCATCCTTTCACTCGATGTCAATTTTTCAGAACTCTGGCCAGCGTCAGAACGGCGACTTTTTCGGCTTTTGCTTTAAGCAGCGTTTTGGCGCATTCATTGGCGGTGGCGCCGGTGGTGAAAACATCATCCACGAGAATGATGTTTTGCCCGGCGATTTTCTCCCCAGCGGTGATCTCGAAAGCTCCCCGGATATTTTTGCGTCTTTCGTCTTTGTTCATGCCGGTTTGTGATTCCGTGAATCTGATTCGTTTCAGCAGCGAAAAATCCACGGGGATTTTATGTTTTTTGCCGACGGCCTTGGCCAGAATCAGCGACTGGTTGAAACCGCGTTGGCGAAGTTTTTTGATATGCAAAGGAACGGGCATGACCATCGTGTATTCGGAAAAATTTACATCCGGAAAGGCAAAATCGGCCATAAAAGAAGCCAGCGTTTCGCCGGCGGCAAAATCGCGGTGGTATTTAAACCGGTGGATGGCCTCCAGAATGAAGGAGTCATAACTGAAAACAGCGCGCGCGCAGGAGAAAAAGGGTTTGTTTTCCAGGCAATCGCCGCATAAATGTCCGGGGGACGGACTGTCGGGGAAATTGATGCCGCAGACGGAACAGATCGCGCCGCTGATAACATTGACTTTCGCTTGACAGGCGGGGCAGAAAATCCGGTTTTCTCCGGCGTTCAGGATTTCGGCGCAGCCGAGGCATTGGGACGGGAAAATAACGGAACTTATGTCGTGGAGGATTTCGGCGAGATTCATGCCATTTCTTTGCTCAACCTTTTGACTTCCTTTTTGTTTTCATTGACTTTCATCCGCGGGGCGTCCCATAAATTTTCCAAGTCATAAAAAGCGCGGATGGGTTCATAAAAAACTGAGATGACCACATCATCATAATCCAGCAAAATCCACTGGCCGTTTGCTTCGCCTTCCACGCCCAGCGGCCGGATTCCCGCCTCTTTGAGAAATTTTTGAATGGATTCGGAAATCGCCTGGACTTCGCGCTGCGAAGTTCCGCTGCAGATAATCATATAGTCGGTAAAAGCGGAAATGTTTTTTAAATTCAGGACGATGATTTCTTTTGCTTTCTTTTGCAGGGTGGCGTTGATACATAAAATAAGACGCTGTCGGGTGTTGTCTTTTTGTGCCGGCAAATGAACCTCCTTTTCGGGGTTGTTTTTTTATCTTTATGCCACAAATGAATGAAATTGACAACTTCGGAGTTAAGATGGATTAAATCAGGGAGATAGCGCCTGTCTTCGGGGATGGAGGGATGTTTTTTGACTTTTTGTCGAAAAAGGGCTCTTTTTGTCGATATTTCATCAATAAATTTCTTTAGCACTTTATTCATTTCCTTGGGGGACGTTGACAGATTCTTCCCAATCGCTAAAAGAACCATCCCCCGAGATCCGCCTTCAGCAGTTAAAATTCGATTCTTTAAAAATTGTGTCAAGGAGTTGATCTGAATCAATGAAATTAGTTTTGCGTTTTGGTACGAAGGCAACAACAAAACTTTTTATAGGAGCAAAACATGCCTCTTTACGAGTATAAATGCAAAAAATGCGGCAAGCGATTTGAGAAAGTGGTTTCGATATCGGAAGCCGACAAAAAGCCGGAATGTCCCCATTGCGGCGGCAAAGATACGGAAAAACTGCTTTCCGTCTTTGCGGCCAAGTCATCATCTTCGTCATCCTCCGGAATTTCAGGCGGCGGATTTACTTGAGGGACCAGCGGATGCTGACCGCGGTCGCGGTTTTTTAATTGGAAATTTAAAGATGGGAAATAGAAAATTGACGCAAGGCTTAAGGATGCCCGGAAAAATGATGAGAACCCGTAGAATCGGATTGAAGTATTGCGGAGGCTGTAACCCAAAGTATGATCGTATGCAGGCGACAGAGTCTATTAAAAAGAGGTTGGAAGAAAAAGTTGATCTGGTTTCTTACGAAGATCCGGATGCGGAGGGAACGCTGGTTGTAGCCGGTTGTCCAGTTGCTTGCGTTGACCTGAAGCCTTTCAACGGACGTCCCTTGTGGATCGTCACCAATCTGCGGGAGGTTGAATGTTTTATCGAGACAATGGATAATGATTATATCCTGTATGGGTGAGATATGAAAAGACCGGCATCATTATCCGCTGATTATTTTTACACTATTTTGCCAATCCTTTCGGAAATGGTATGTCGCGAAATATATCCGGATTGAGGAAGATATTGCTTCCCTTCAATATCCTGATGTTTCAGGATTTGATCGAATTTGCATCGGCAGTCCCAAATGTGATTCAAGATCAAGCGAATAGGAGGAAGACCCATGATGATCAAATTATTGATCGATCGTAATCGAGCCGAAAAGGAACGTCATCATCGGGTGTATCCGCGCATACTAAATCCTGAAGCCGTCTCCTCCCTGACAGTTTTACCATTGATTGATTTCAAAACGTCATTTCCTGAAGCCAGAACAGAACCAGGCGTTTCGTACCTTGTTACGGCCGGAGACTATAAGGTGCTCGTGGATGTCGGTTATAATGCCAAACGAGAGCACCCGTCCCCGTTGATTTCCAACATGAAGCTTTTCGGCGTTAATCTTTCCGGAATCAATGCTTTGTTTATTTCACATCTTCACCTGGATCATTTAGGGGGAAGCAAGGATCAAAGAAAACATACTTTCAGCCTTTCCCATGGACATGTTGATTTTCCTCCTATTCCGGTATATTCTCCCCTGCCGCTTAAACCATCACCGTTTAATTATAATCCCGATTCCGAGATCAAGGTGTCTCTGAAACCCGTGAAGCTTGCACCAGGCGTGTATGGCATCGGCAGTATTCCCCGGGCGCTCTTTATCATGGGATATACCGAAGAACAGGCCCTTGCCGTCAATGTGGCCGGGAAAGGCCTTGTTTTAATTATTGGATGCGGGCATCAGACAGTAGAGCGAGTGATTCAACGGGCCAAGCAGTTGTTTGATTTACCGATATATGGAATTATCGGAGGATTGCATTTCCCCGTCCATGGGGGACGCATTATGATCGGGCCTGTCAATGCTCAGGCCATCGTCGGATCAGACCGGATGCCGTGGAACGGCATTAATGAAGATGATGTAAATGAAGCGATACATGCCATTGCGGAGACGGGAGCCAAAGTCGTTTCCCTGTCCGCTCATGACAGTTCCGATTGGGCAATCGATCAATTCAAAAAGGCCTTTGGATCAGCATATGTGGACCTATTGGTGGGTACGCCCATTGTTGTATAACTCTTTTTATGTTGTTCTTCATTCAAACATTTTAGATTTTGCATCGTTGTGCCTCTGAAAAGGGTAAATTTTTTTATTTATCTAATGATATCCGCAACAAATATTTCTTTCCGAATTGATTTAAATCAATGACATTCTGAAAATTAAATTGGGATAATTGAATTACAAATAAGAAAAATTTTTTTTATCGTAAAAAAAGAAAAACGAATAAACAGAAATCGGCATAGTATGAGGATCATCGTAAAAAAGGGAGGTGCTCGCAATGGAAGAACAAAAATCCAATTTTATAAAGAGTTTCAACCCCATCTGGTTTGCCACGGTTCTTGGTTTTGGTGGAATAGCGTTGGCCTCGGTTTTAGTGGCAGAGATATTCCATCTTTCGTGGCTGAATCCATTAGCCATCGCGTTGGTTTATTTTGACCTTGCCCTGGTTGTTTTTCTATTGATGATCTGGGGAATGAGAGTGATTTTTTATTTCAATGCTTTTACGGAAGATTTAAAACATCCGGTCATCGCAGGTTTTCACTCTTTAATGCCGGCGGCCATCGTCATGGTTTCTCTTAATTTTTCAAAAATCGGACAGGCTTTTTCTCTCGGGCAGTATCATAATATTTCCATCGCTTTCTGGATAATCGGGGCGTCTTTGGAGTTTATTCTCTTAACCCTGGCCGTTTACTTCCTGATGATCAATCAAAAAATGAGTATCAATTTTATCAACGGAGGCTGGTTAGTCCCACCGGTTGCCGCATTACTGACGACAATTGCCGGCTTGAACATCATTTCCTTTATCGCGGATACGACAATGGCTGAAAACATTTTGTGGATTAATTATTTTTTCTTTGGAATGGGAACCTTTATCTTCAGCCTGATCGCTGTATCCATTTTCAATAAAATATTCTTTTCTGAACGATTGGATCCTAAAGTATTCCCGTCTCTTTGGATCATCATGGTTCCCTTCTCTTTAATTTCGTTATCCCTTCCTCTGCTGGCCAACACGACGGGTAAGTTTCTACCGGATTTCAGAAATACCTTGATGGGAATAAGTATCTTTCTGAGTCCAATGCTCATGGGGATCGGCATATGGCTGTTGATGATTCTTATCCTTTTGACTTACGATTATTTTAAAATGGGGCTTCCCTACGGGATTGGATGGTGGGCGTTTATCTTTCCCACGGCATCTGTTTCTATTGCTTCTCTGACTTATGCCACAATTGTAAAACAATCATTCTTCGGATATTGCGGCGTTGTAATCTATGTTTTTCTGCTGGCCATTACGTTGATCGTCATCGTAAAAACTATTCAGAATTTTATGGTAAAAATTACTTAAGGAGATAGAACAAATGTTACTGGTAGATCAAAACAGATGTGTCGGGTGTGGGATATGCATAACCGTTTGCCCGGAGGCAATGATACTGGATAAGGAGAAAGGGTTTGCGAAAATTTTAACTGAAAATTTGGATTGTATCCGCAAAGCGATTCCGGCCTGTCCGCAAAAGGCGATTCAAGAAATAAAGGATAAACTGATTTTTGCCATTGGAACCGACGATTATAAAAACATCAAATCAAATGACCACGTGGGGCAGTCTCTTTATTTCCAAATATTTGAATATTCCGAAGGAGAAATGGCCTTAAAAGAAACAAGAGAAAATCCCAAATTCAAGGAAGACGAAACAAAAATTCACGGCGACCCCGGAAAAGCGAAAGCGATCGCGTCCGTATTAAATGGCGTGGATGTTTTGATCGGTAAAATCATGGGACCGAATATTGTCCGTATGAAAAATCAGTTTGTCTGCGCGGTTGTCAGAGAAAAAGAAATCAAGGTAGCCATGGACATCATCAAGGCAAACATTTGCGCCATTGTCCATGAAAAAAACAAGAAGGACAACAAAGAAAAACACGGAATCATTTTAAAATAAAAGCAGTAAAAATAATTGAATACGATGATACGTCCGGGAAGTAAAAATTATGGCTACTCTTCTTCCAAAATAAAAGAAAACCAAAGGGGTAGATTCCTCTTCCAAAAATAAGGGGAAAAATGAT
>Ga0078972_1001502_pt3 | contig 31359 bp, 24 predicted proteins | sample YelNatPaOPGAMG01_FD_67568 | JGI IMG/M metagenome (GOLD analysis project Ga0078972, IMG submission 67568) | Hot spring thermophilic microbial communities from Obsidian Pool, Yellowstone National Park, USA - OP-RAMG-01 (SPADES assembly) (version 2) | ecosystem: Environmental > Aquatic > Thermal...
TATGGAAAAATAAGATTGAGCAGAAACAGTTATAATTTTTGGAAATTTGTACTCGGGATTAATCAATTATGGAAATAGATTTATTCTATAACATATTGGATAGTAAGAGTAAGACTATTTTAGAAAATCTTAAAGAATTTAAAAAACATTTTTATCTTGCTGGTGGCACTGGCTTGGCTTTACAAATAGGTCATAGAAAATCTGACGATTTTGATTTCTTTACTCATAAGGATTTCAGTGAAATTAATGTTCATAAAATTATAAATGAAAATTTTCGTTCTAATGTTATAAATTATTTGCAAGTTGAAAAGGACACAATTACAGTTCTGATAAATGACAAAATTAAAATTTCTTTTTTTAGTCTATCTTACCAAAATTATCTTCCTTTAATTGAAACAAAATATTTTAATTTAGCAGATGAAAGAGAAATTGTTGTAATGAAATTAATTTTTCTTTTAAGAGCCGCATACCGTGATTATGTTGACCTTTATTTCATACTAAAAAAATATTCTCTTGAACAAATTATTTCATTAGCTCAAAAGAAACATCCAGAAATTGATATTGAGATATATTTAAAATCCCTTGTGAGTTTTGATGATATTGAAATTATGCCATTGAAATTCACAAAAGGAAATAAAGTATCTCACAAACAAGTTTTTAATTATATAAAAAAATGTACTGAAGAATTTCTTATAAGCCATAAATAAAAGAAAGGAAATCAATTGGAAAAAACAGCAGTAATTCTTTTTAATCTTGGCGGACCTGATTCATTAGATGCGGTCGAACCTTTTCTTTATAATCTTTTTCAAGACCCTGATATTTTCAAAATTCCAATTGGACAAAAATTATTTGCAAAATTAATTTCACACTTTAGAGCACCTAAAGTAATTGAAGAATATAAATTAATCGGCGGCAAGTCTCCGATAAGTGAATGGACTGAATTACAGAGATCAATGCTACAAAACAAATTGAGAAAAATTTATCCTTCTATTGATGTCCATGTAGCGATGAGATACTGGAAGCCGTTTACGAAAGAAATGGTTGAGAAAGTTGAAAAAGAAAATTACACTAAAATAATTTTACTTCCTCTTTATCCTCACTATTCAATTACAACAACGGGTTCATCATTCAATGAATGGAATCGTCATTACAAAGGGGATAGGAAAAAATTAATTTACATTAATAATTATCATCTTAATGAAAAATATATTGCTTCAATAAATCAACGAATTGATGAAACAATTTTAAAATTTCCCGAATCTTCAAGAGACAAAATTCATATAGTTTTCAGTGCACATGGTACACCGGTAAGTTTAGTAAAAAAAGGCGATCCCTACAGTCACCAAATTAAAGAAACAGTTGAAGCTGTAATGAAATTTAGAAATTATTCACATCCTCATCATCTTTGTTTTCAAAGTAAAGTTGGACCAATGAAATGGCTTGAACCTGCAACTGACCAGATGATTGAGGATTTGGCAAAAGAAGGTCATAAAAATTTATTGATTGTTCCAATTAGTTTTGTATCTGACCATATCGAAACTTTATTTGAACTTGATATTGAATACAGACATGTAGCAGACAGTGTAGGAATAGAAAATTATTTTGTGATGAAAGGCTTAAATGATTCAGAGTTATTTATTGATGCTCTTGCTGATATTGTGGTTAATGAATTAAAATAATGAAATCATTCTGAAGTGAATAAAGAAACTCTTAAAAATTATTGATAAACCAATAGATTCTTCGCTTCGCTCAGAATGACTGTTTATTCTTTTAAGTTATTCTGTGGAATTTCCCAAAAAAGGAACGACGAAGAATCTCTTTGCTATAAAGTAAGAGCCGTGGTTAATAAGAAAGAACAAGAACCAAATACATTATTCACAAAATACAGATTCGTTATGAATATTATTGTGTTTTATCTTGTTTGAATTTCACAAAGCTCATGCTATTTGTTACAAAATAAATTTATTATTTCTGCGTATTTTGTATTAAGGTAAAATTGATATTTAAGTTTATCGAAGACTATATTTTCTTAAAATAAATTTATTGGTGACTTCAATGAAAACAAAACTATTATTAATCCTATTTTTATTAACAATGATTTTAACCTCAAAAGCACAAGAGAGTAAACTTATGAACAATCCATTTTTCAAAACTTGGGATACACCATTTCAAACACCTCCATTTAATGAAATAAAAAATGAACATTTTCTTCCTGCAATAGAGGAAGCAATTAAAATCGAAGAAAAAGAAATAGAAAAAATTGCTAATAATACGGAAGAACCAACATTCGAAAATACAATCGAAGCTATGGAGTTAAGCGGTGAACTACTTGATAAAGTCACAAATGTGTTTAATGCTTTAAATGGCGCAAACACTAATGATGAACTTCAGGCAATAGCCCGCAAAACTACTCCAATGCTTTCCAAGCATCGTGATGATATTTATCTTAATGAAAAATTATTTCGAAGAATTAAAACTCTCTATGATAAAAAAGAGCAGTTGAATTTAACAGATGAACAAAAAAGATTACTCGAATTCTATTACATCGATTTTGTGAGAAGCGGTGCTAATCTGAATCCTCAACAAAAAGAAGAATTGAGAAAAATTAATCAAGAACTGTCAGTGCTTTCACTTAAGTTCAATGAAAATTTATTGAAAGAAACAAATGCTGTAGCTTTAGTAATTGATAACAAAGATGATTTAACAGGCTTGCCAGAAAATGTGATTAAATATGCTTCCGAATTAGCAAATGAAAAAGGTTATCCGGGAAAATGGGTTTTTACACTTCAAAAACCAAGCTGGATACCATTTTTGCAATATTCACCTAAAAGAGAATTGAGAGAAAAATTGTTCAAGGCATATATAAATCGCGGCAACAATAACAATGAATTTGACAACAAAAAAATTATTTCAAGAATAGTTGCACTTCGGGTGAAAAAAGCAAACTTGCTTGGTTATAAAACTCATGCAGATTTTGTTCTTGAGAGAAACATGGCAAAAAATCCGGAAAATGTTTATAAGTTCTTAAATGAACTTTGGACACCTGCAATCAAAAGAGCTAAAATGGAAGTTGATGAAATGCAAAAAATTATTGATAAAGAAGGAGGCAATTTTAAACTCCAGCCGTGGGATTGGTGGTATTATGCAGAAAAAGTTAAACAAGAAAAATATTCTCTTGACGAAGAAATGCTGAGGCCTTATTTCAAAATGGAAAATGTTTTGAAAGGAGCTTTCGAGGTTGCATCTAAACTTTATGGAATAAAATTTATTGAAAGAAATGATATTCAAGTTTATCATCCTGATGTAAAAGTTTTTGAAGTCCAGGAAGAAAATGGTAAACATATTGGAATTTTTTATGCAGATTATTTCCCTCGTGATGGAAAAAGAAGTGGCGCATGGTCAAGCAGTTTAAGAAGTCAATCAAACATCAAAGGAAAATTTATAACTCCAATTGTTTACAATGTCGGCAATTTTTCAAAACCTACAGCCGATAAGCCAGCATTAATGAGTATTGACGAAGTTAATACTTTATTTCATGAATTAGGTCACGCTCTCCATTCATTATTTTCTAATACAGTTTATTATGGTTCTAAATGGGTTCCAAGAGATTTTGTTGAACTGCCATCTCAAATTATGGAAAACTGGGCTTTAGAACCTGAAGTATTAAAAATGTATGCTAAACATTATCAAACAGGTGAAACAATTCCACAAGAATTAATTAATAAAATCGAAAACTCAAAATTATTTAATCAAGGATTTGAAACAGTTGAATATCTTGCAGCTTCTTTTTTAGATATGGACTGGCATACTATTGCTGATACAGTTGAAAGAGATGTTCCAGCTTTTGAGAAAGAATGTTTTGATAGAATAGGAAAGATTCCAGAGATTGAATCACGCTATCAAACTACAAACTTTGCTCACATTGTTGGAGGATATTCTGCTGGTTATTACAGTTACATCTGGGCTGCAGTGCTTGATGCTGATGCTTTCGAAGCTTTCAAAGAAAAAGGAAATTTATTTGATAAAGAAACAGCAGCTGCATTTAGAAATTATATTCTTTCTAAAGGCGGCACTGAAGATCCGATGATTCTTTACAAAAAATTTAGAGGCCGTGAACCTAAGGTTGATGCATTATTAAAACGAAGAGGATTAAACTAAATGCGAGTTGAACTTAAAATTATTTCAACATTTCATATTTTGTTTTTCACTTTTAATGGATGAACAATATGAAAAAGAAAATAATCATACTTGGTGCGGGAATTTCTGGACTTGCAACTGCTTACTGGCTTTATAAAAAAGGTTTTGATGTAAAAATTCTGGAGGCTCGCAATGAGCCCGGCGGTTCAATGCAATCTGAATTTGTAAATAATTTTTTAATAGACTACGGACCAAATAGTGGACTCGAAACAACTCCTTTAATTCGTCAACTTGTTGATGAAGTAGGAATTTCAAGTGAATTTGTTTATGCAAATGAATCTTCAAACAAACGATATATTTTACGTAATAATGAACTTCATCCACTGCCAATGAATCCACCTCTGTTTATTAAATCAAAATTATTTTCGGCAAAAGGAAAATTGAGATTAATAGCTGAACCATTTATCGGTAAATCTGAAGATGGATATTATCAAAGCGTTGCTGAATTTGTAAGAAGAAGATTGGGACAGGAATTTTTAGATTATGCAATTGACCCATTTGTAAGCGGTGTTTTTGCAGGTGACCCAAATAAACTTAGTGTTAAATCTGCTTTCCCAAAATTATATCGACTTGAAGAAGTTTACGGCGGATTGATCAAGGGAATGATTAAAGGTGCAAAAGAAAGAAAACAAAGAGCAGAAAAATCCAAACAAAGTGCAAAGATGTTTTCTTTCATTAATGGAATGCAGTCATTTCCTGAGGCAATTGCAAAAAAATTAGAATCAATTATTTTATATGATTGCAAAGTTCAAAGTGTTAAAAAAAATTCTGAAGGATGGAATATATTTTATGAAAAAGATGGCCAATTGCATCAATTAACTTCTGATTTTGTTATATCAACAGTTCCAGCTTATGTAGCTGCTAAAATTTTTTATGAGATTGATTCAAATCTTTCCAAACATCTAAATGAAATTTATTATCCGCCTGTTATGGTTTTGTATCTTGGTTTTAAAAAAGAAGCAGTAGGAAGACCGTTGGATGGTTTTGGATTTTTAATTCCATCTAAAGAACAAAAACATTTTCTTGGTGCAATATGGAGTTCTGCAATTTTTCCGAATCGATGTGAAGATGATAAAGCTGCATTTACATTGTTCATCGGGGGTGCCCGCTCTCCTCATTTATTTGATATGGAAAAACAAAAATTAATTGATTTGGTGTTGAGTGAGTTTAAAGAAATTATGAATGTTAATTCCACTCCAATCTTGATTAAAGAAAAACTATGGGAGAAAGCAATTCCACAATACAATCTTGGTTACATAGAACATGAAAATTATTTTGAAAAATTTGAGAAGGAAAATCCCGGAATTATTTTAAGTGGTAATTATCGTGGCGGAATTTCTGTAGGAGATTGCATTAAAAATTCTGAGTTAAGAATTCAGAATTTAGAATGAAAAGAAATTTTGGTAATCTGCACATTAATAAAAGTATCAAGAAATTATCTAAGAATTATTCAGAAAATAATTAATGAATTTTGCAGTAGTTTTAGTTGCAGAGAATAAAAGATATTATTTTTAAGAAGTCACTTCTTAAATTCTCATTCTTAATTAGTATTGTTACTTTTAATTTTGAACTGCATCATATCCATGTTATGTTTTAGAAAAAAAAGAAAGAAAGATTTATGAATACAAATCATATATATGTAATATTCGGTGCTTCGGGTGACTTAACAAAGAGGAAGTTAATTCCAGCACTATATTCATTACATGTTCAAAAATTACTTCCTGAAAAATTTGTCATTCTTGGAGTAGCAAGAACAAAAATGAATGTCGATGAATTTAGAGAATTCGTTCTCGATTCGATAAAAAAATATGGAGAAGTTACAGATTTATCAGAAGCAGAAATTTTTTTAAAGAACATTTTTTATGAAACAATTCAGTATGACGAGCTTGATTCATACAATCATTTAAAAGAAAAATTAAATGAATTAAGGAAGTTAAAAGAAATTAATGGCAACACAATTTTTTATTTAGCTACTCCGCCAAATTTATATGATGTAATTCCATTAAATCTTGCAAAAGCTGGATTGAATAAAGAAGAAGATGGCTGGAAAAGGCTAATTATTGAAAAACCATTTGGTTATGACCTTCAATCTGCATTGCAACTAAAAGAATTACTTTTGAAAGATTGGAAAGAAGAACAAATTTATCGTATCGACCATTATCTTGGTAAAGAGACTGTTCAGAATTTATTGGTTACTCGATTTTCAAATGGAATATTTGAGCCCTTGTGGAATCGAAATTATATTCATCACATTGAAATTACATCTGCAGAAAATATTGGAGTAGAGAATCGTGGTGGATATTATGATAATATTGGTGCTTTGAGAGATATGGTTCAAAATCATCTTTTACAAATTGTTGGTTTGATTGCAATGGAACCACCGGCTTCGTTGGAACCACTTTCAATAAGAAATGAAATATTGAAAGTGTTTCAATCGTTACGTCCGATTAAAATAGATGAAGTTGCGAAAATTGCTGTCAGAGGTCAATACACTGAATCGATTATAAATAATGAAAAAGTAAATGGCTACAGAGAGGAAAAAAATATAAAGCCAGATTCCAAAACAGAAACTTATGTTGCTTTGAAATTTTTTATTGATAACTGGCGATGGGGTGGAGTGCCTTTTTACATTCGAACAGGTAAACGACTTCCTACTCGTGTAACAGAAATTGTAATTCACTTTAAACCTACTCCTCATTTTCTTTTTTTAAGAAACAATCTGCAGGAAGCATGCAATAAACTTATACTCAGAATTCAACCCGATGAAGGAATGCTTCTTGAAATTGGAATGAAAACTCCAGGACAGGGATTCAATGTTCAAAATATTGATCTTGATTTTAAATATTCTGAGCTTGCTCATCAAAGAATTCCTGAAGCGTACGAAAGACTTCTTTATGATACAATAAAAGGGGATAACACACTTTTTGCAAGAACAGAAGAAGTAATAGCTACATGGAAATTTCTTACTCCAATTCTTGAAGCTTGGCAAAATAATAATGAAATTCCTTTGTATGGTTATCCAGCCGGCACATGGGGACCAAAAGAAGCTGATAAATTAATTGAAGATGGAAAAGTTTCTTGGCGGTTTCCTTGCAGAAATTTAACTAACAGCAATTTATATTGTGAATTATGAGAAGTGATAAGATTATTATCTTTGGTGAAATAAACTCGGCAGCAGAAAAAGCTGTGGATTTTATAAATAGTAAATTAAAAGAATTACCTTCAAATCGATTTTATACAATTGCACTTTCTGGCGGCACTACTCCTAAAAAATTGTTTAGTATAATTTCAGAAAAATATTCTGATAAAATTGATTGGGGCAGAATACAATTATTCTGGGGAGACGAGCGATGCGTGCCTCCAGACAACGAAGAAAGCAATTATCGAATGACTTATGAATATCTTTTAAAGCATATAAATATTCCTGAAGAAAATATTTTTAGAATATATGGAGAATCAGAACCAGAAAAAGAAGTTAAGCGCTATTCGGAAATTCTAAAGCAAAATTTAAAAATCGTTAATGGCATCCCATCTTTTGATTTAATCATTCTTGGATTGGGTGAAGATGGACACACAGCTTCTATTTTTCCAAATCAGTTAAATCTTTTTTATGCAGAAGATTTTTGTGTAGTGGCTGTTCATCCTGTGACAAAACAAAAGAGAATTTCTATTACAGGAAAAATTATTAACAATGCAGATAAAGTTGTATTTCTTATTACAGGAGAAAATAAAGCCGAGAAGATTTTCGAAATAATTAGTGATAAAGAAAAAGCAAAAAATTATCCTGCAAATTTTGTAAACCCAATTTCAAAAAAATTAGTCTGGCTGATTGATAAAGATGCTGCACGATTAATTGACCTGTCGTTAATTCAATAGCACACAGATAACACAGATTGGACAGATGATCACAGAATAGATTTCATGGATAATTCATTATAACGAAATGGTCAAATTATTGCTAAATTTGGTGCGGCAAATTTTTAACTTATGAACATCAAGTTTTTATTCTGTTGATTGAAAAGCAATTTGAAGAATTTAATATTCTTTATTCATAAGGAGAAGCTATGGCAACTTATCCAACAAAACGTTTAAGAAGATTGAGATATAATCCTATTGTCCGCGATATGGTGCGAGAAACTCAACTCAGCAAAGATGATTTAATCTATCCTTTATTTGTTGTTCCTGGCAGCGGTATTAAAAAAGAAGTTCGTTCAATGCCAAATGTTTATCAAATGTCAATTGATGTTCTGGTAGAAGAATGTAAAGAAGTTGAACAGATAGGAATTCCAGCAGTCATACTTTTTGGAATCCCTGAGCATAAAGATGAAATGGGCTCTGGAGCTTATGACCCCAATGGAATTATTCAACAAGCTGTTCGTGCAATTAAGAAGGAAGTAAAAAATCTTTTGGTTATTACAGATGTATGTATGTGTGAATATACTTCACACGGTCATTGCGGCATTTTGAATGGCGAAAAAATTTTGAATGATGAAACTGTTGAATTACTTGCAAAGGAAGCATTAACTCATGCTCAGGCTGGTGCCGATATTGTTGCTCCTTCAGATATGATGGATGGAAGAGTTGCTGCAATAAGAAAAATTCTTGATGAAAATGGTTTTATTGAAGTTCCAATTTTAAGTTATGCTGTTAAATATGCTTCTGGATTTTATGGACCATTTAGAGATGCAGCAGAATCTGCTCCAGCATTTGGCGACCGTCGTTCTCATCAAATGGATATTGCAAATGCACTCGAAGCTTTGAGAGAAGCAGAATCAGATATTGAGGAAGGTGCAGATATTATCATGGTTAAACCTGCTGGTGCTTATCTCGATATTATCTGGCGCGTGAAAGAAAAATTTGGGATGCCTACTGCTGCTTATCAGGTCAGCGGTGAATATTCTATGATTAAAGCTGCAGCAAAATTGGGATGGATAGACGAAGAACGTGTGATGATGGAATCTTTGACTGCAATCAAAAGAGCAGGTGCTGATATGATATTAACTTACTTTGCAAAAGATGTGGCAAAAATTTTGGATAAACAGAAATAGTTCTTTAAGTGAAATTGTGAAATTGATTGAACCACTAAGAACACTAAGGACACTAAGAAATCGTAAGAGAAAGTCAAGTTGGATTCAATATAACTTAATCTGAATGTGATAAGATTAAAATAATTGGCGATAATTTTTTTGTAGAAACAATTCAATGTCTTTACAGAAAGAAGAAAAAATACTTCCTAGATTAAGAACAAGATTCAGCATTAAAAATACTTTTGCTGCACTTAAATATCCTAACTATAAATTATGGTTTGCAGGACAAATAATTTCTTTGTTCGGCTCATGGATGCAGTCGACAGCTCAAGCTTTCTTTATTTATGAATTAACTCACTCGCCTGCTTTTCTTGGTTATGTTGGTTTTGCAAGTGGAATTCCAACATGGTTATTTATGTTGTATGGCGGCGTAATTGCCGATAGATTTCCGAGAAGAAACATTATTGTTGTTACGCAAATTGTAATGATGCTCTTTGCATTTATTCTCGCATTTTTAACTTTTGCAAATATTGTTCAGCCGTGGCACATAATTCTTTTGGCATTTCTGCTTGGTATAACAAATGCTTTTGATGCACCTGCGAGACAGGCATTTGTAAATGAATTAGTTGATAAGGAAGATTTAATTAATGCAATTGCATTGAATTCAACAATGTTTCATACTGCGGCTGCTATTGGCCCAGCAATAGCAGGAATTACATATGCAGTTCTTGGTCCTGCCTGGTGTTTTACAATTAATGGAATTTCATTTATTGCAGTCATTTATAATTTGCTAAGAATGAAACTTAATTCAGTTATAAAAAAAGTTGAAAGAAAATCTTCATTAAAAGAATTTACTGATGGAATTAAATATCTAAAGGGTCAAAGATTAATCTTGATTATAATGATAATCGTTTTATTTACCAGTATGTTTGGTTTGAGTTTGATGACACTTTTTCCAGCATGGGCTGTTAAAATTTTACACGGTGATGCTGCAACAAATGGATTACTTCAGACATTTAGAGGAATTGGAGCTGTTTTATGTTCTTTGTTCATTGCTGCTTCGAATAAATATATTACAAGAGGGAAAGTCTTAAGTTTTGGTATGTTATCATTGCCATTGTTGATGATTATATTTTCGTTCAATCATTCTTTAATTATTTCTTTAATTCTTTTGGTTATGATTGGTGCATCAATTTTGGCAATTAATAATCTTTCGAATGGATTAACACAAACTCTTGTCACAGAAGAATATCGTGGAAGAATAATGGGAGTTTACAGCTTTAGTTTTTTTGCACTGATGCCGATTGGTTCTTTATTGATAGGGACCTTAGCTGAACATTTTGGTTCCCCATTGGCAATTTTTATTAATGGTTTAATATTGTTAATGATTTTTGGTTCTATTATTATTTCTTATCCAGCATTAACAAAAGTTGAATAATGATTTCGTTTTTAGAAATATGAAATAGAAATAGCTGCCTTGAAAGAACTCAATGACTTTTATTAAAGCTATCTAAAAGTAAAATTTAGTATTGATGATATTGACAAAATATAACTCTCATAGATTTTTTCATTTCTTTACTTTATGGTCTCCGCACCTTTGCGATTAAAAAAACGCAAAGTCGCAAAGTTCGCAAAGTAATAATCAAAGAGAAAAAATCTGGGAAGTGTTGAGTATACAAAAATAATCCGCGTGAATCTGCGGAATCTGCGAGAGATAAATTTCACTGTTATTTTTTCTAAAGGTACTTTAAGGTATTTGCCTGATGCTGTTGCAGCAACATCGCCGTTTGGTAAAATTATTTCACCTGTACCTTCGAAAAAACGATTATTTTCTGATGTGATTCTTCCAATTACTTTTAGTTCTTCATTTAATGGAATTGGTTTCTTGAATTTTACATTTAACTCAATTGTTACTCCCCAAATCTCTTCTTCGTGATGATTTAATATTGCTCTGCCAATTGTCTCATCCAGAATTGCTGAAGCAATACCACCATGCATTCTACCAGGATAACTTTGATGCTCTTCGAGTGGAGTAAATAAAGCAACCAATTCTTTATTTTCTGTAATGTAAAAATGAGCTTTAATTCCAAATTTGTTTTTTAACCCACATACAAAACAAAGTTTTGAATTATGTTGTTTTCCAACAATTTTATGAATCATAATAACCCCTGAATTTAATGCCCACAAAATGTTAATGAATATTTTTTACTTCATAATTTCTTCAAATTCTTCTTTACTAACTTTTAGTAAGCCGTTTGGCAATAATCTTGGTGTTAATATTTTCCATTTGTTATCTTTAGAAAAAATTTCTTTGAATAAAGGCAGTGCATCATTAAATCTGCCGTTATTAGCCAAAGTAACTGCAGTCCAATATTTCATTTCAAGATTATCAGGAAACATTTCCATAGCAGCTGAATATTCCTGCATTGCTTTTTCCATATCATTCTTTTCAACTGCCAGGTCACCATTATTCATGTGTTCGTAAGCTCGATGAACTTTTAATAATCTTCTAAGTTCAACCAATGGTTCTGGATTATCATCAACTCTCAAGTCAACAATTTTATCTTCCCAGACATTTCCTGTTGGTTTTCCGGAAAAAACAAGTAGAGCAGCAGATTGCTTGCCGCGGATATCACCTCCTGCCTGTTCAGCTGCTTCAAGTGCAATTAATAATCTTTCAGCTAAAGGTCCTTTTGATTTTTGAAATGCTTCTGCCATCGAAGGCCATACTTTTTCGTTGGACATTAAATTTGCTTGAACTGAAAAACCTTTCCCGACAATATGTCCAGCAGGTTGAATGCAATTTTTTCCAGTAAATGCCGCAGCATTCCCTTTTGCATCGAGAACAGCAAGCTGACGATATTCTCTCCCTTCATCACTTTGAATTAATTCATTTACAACTTCTTGTGGAGTTTTTCCTTTCTTTAGGAGTTCTAATCCTCTTGGTCCAAATGATGCATTAACAAAAGATTGAGTAGCAATTACTCCAACTCCTGCTTCCCCCCAACAAACTACAGTTCCAACCGAAAACCAGTGTGACTGAACAGCAACACCAATTTCACCTGTCAAAGAATCATATGCAACAATTGAATAAGTATGAGCTAATGGATTAGCTGAAAAGAATGTTTGAGAATAATTTTTTATTGTGAGTATTACAATTAAAAATAATAATAAATTTACCTTTTTCATGACTTTTCCTTTTATAATGTTAAAGCTAAAATAAAATTTTATCTTCAATGTAAAAACATAAAATTTGCTATTGATAAACATTTGCATTTATTTTTGTTTACCTGTTGAAAACAGATTGACTTAATTAACAAAATAAAATTCATTCTGGAGTAAAGATGAAGTATTCAAAATTATTTTTCGTATTCATTATTTCATTTTCATTATTATTTGCACAAAATAAAAAAGAATCAAAACCACAATTAAAAACGCAGGACGATTCAATAAGTTACAGTATAGGACAAAATATTGGGAAAAATTTGAAGGATGCAGACCTTCATATCAACTTCGATATTTTGTATCAGGGAATGCAGGACCAAATTAAAGGAAGTTCTTTATTGACTGATGATGATATTCAAAGAGTAATGATTGCATTTAATCAAAAATTAATTGCAAAAAGAAATGCTCAGATGAATGCAATTAAAGAAAAAAATAAAAAAGAAGCAGAAGCATTTCTTGCAGAAAATAAAAAGAAAGAAGGTGTGGTAACATTGCCGAGTGGTCTTCAATATAAAGTTCTTGTTAAAGGAAATGGTCCTTCACCAAAAGATACAAGTATTGTAAAAGTTCATTACATTGGAACTTTACTTGATGGTAGAGAATTTGACAATTCTTATAAGAGAGGTGAACCTGCAGAATTTCCTCTCAATCAAGTAATCAAAGGTTGGACAGAAGCTCTTCAACTTATGCATGTTGGAGATAAATGGATTTTATATATTCCACCAGAATTAGCTTATGGTGAAAATGGAGCAGGTAATACAATTGAACCAAATTCACTTTTAATTTTTGAAGTAGAATTGCTGGATATACTTAACTAAGTCTTGAATTAAGAGCAAGAGTAAAGTTTTTCTTTCTCTTGCTCTTAGATTATATACTTCTTTTATAGCAGAATTAATTAGAATCTTCCTCTATTAAATTGAATACTTCAAATTAATTTCTAACCGCTCTGTAAACTGGCAAAAATTTTTATGATATAATAAATTTATTGTGTAAAACTTTTATTCATTATAAAAATGAAATTTATTCCTTCATACATAAAATTACTGAAGAGTGGAGAACTTGAACAACGTGCAGAAGAGGCACTGAATATTTTAAAGTCGTGTAAAAGTTGTCCGAGGAACTGTGAAGTAAATCGTTTTGAAAATGAATATGGTTTTTGTATGAGTGGTTATCTGCCAATTGTTTCATCTTATACACCTCATTTTGGAGAAGAGCCAGTGTTATCAGGAACTCGCGGGGCAGGAAATATTTTTTTTGGCAATTGTAATTTAAGATGCATTTACTGTCAAAATTTTGAAATCAGTCAAAATTGGAAAAATGAAAGAAAGCATGAAGTTACTCATGAACATTTAGCAGAAATTATGCTAAAGCTTCAGCAGATGGGATGTAATAACATTGGACTTGTTTCACCAACTCATTTTTCTGCAACAATTTTAAAATCAATATTAATTGCAGCTCAAAATGGCTTAAATCTTCCAATCATTTATAATACGAATGGATATGATTCAGTAGAAATATTGAAACTTTATGATGGAGTGATTGATATTTATTTGCCTGATTTTAAATATGGAAACGACCAGTACGCACGCAAATATTCTTTTGTAGATGATTACTTTGAAAAAACTAAAGCAGCAATTAAAGAAATGTTTAGACAGGTTGGAGATGAACTGGTCTATGATGGCAATGTAGTTGTGAGAGGATTGATAATTCGACATCTTGTTTTGCCAAATGGATTGGCAGAATCAGAAAAAGTATTTCAGTTTATTGCTGAAGAACTAAGCCCGAATGTTCATATATCTTTGATGTCTCAGTATTATCCGACAAATAAAGCTCACAAAGAAATTTTGTTGAGTCGAACCATAAGAGAATCCGAATATGAAAGAACACTTGAATTAATGGATAAATATGGTCTTCATAATGGTTGGATACAAGAAATGGATAGTTACGAGCATTATCGGCCTAATCTAAAAACTTTCTCTACTCATGATAACTGTTAAGTCAAATTAACTTAAGTGAAAAATATTTCTCGAAAAGATTAACACTTATTTGTGATTGCAAAAAAGATTATTTTTTTAGAAATATAAATACTGAGATGTAATATGAATTTTAATAACAAAGAGGCTATTAAAAAATCAAAGTTGGCTGTAATTAAATAATAGCTTCTCCAAAAAGTGTTGCAGAAGTAGCTCGATTAATTTTTACTCGAACATAATCACCAATTTTTATATTATCTTTTTTAGGAATTACAACAACCTTATTGGTATCTGTTCTGCCCGACAAAAATTCTTCTGACTTTTTGCTAAATCCTTCAACAAGAATTATTTCTTCTTTATTAATCAGCTGTTGATTTATTTCATAAGAGATTTTTTGCTGCAGTTCTATAATTTCATTTAATCTTCTCAATTTTATTTCTTCCGGCACATCATCTTTCATGTTGTATGCTTTTGTTCCTTCTCGAGGTGAATATTTAAACATATAAGCTCCATCATATCTAACCTGATTCATAACATTTAGAGTCATTTTGTGGTCTTCTTCAGTTTCTGTTGGAAATCCAGCAATTATATCAGTTGAGAAACTAACACCCGGAATTATTTTTCTTGCTTTATCAATTAAGTTGAGATAATGTTCAATTGTATAAGTGCGGTTCATTAATTCAAGAATTCGATTTGAACCAGATTGAACAGGAAGATGAATATAATTACAAATGTTTTCATGTTCTGCAATCGTGTATAAAAGTTTATCCGATAAATCCTGCGGGTGCGATGTTGTAAATCTTATTCTCATATTTTTATCAACTGAAGCACAGGCAGCAAGCAAATCTGCAAAATCATAATTGCCATCATTGTAAGAATTTACATTCTGTCCAAGTAAAGTAACTTCTTTGAAACCTCTTTCAGATAATTTCTTAATTTCATCAACAACAGAATTTAATGAGCGACTTCTTTCTCTTCCTCTTGTGAACGGGACAACACAAAATGAACAAAATTTATCACATCCTCTCATTACTGCAATCCATGCACTAATTCCATCTTCTCGATATGGTTCTATATCTTCATATGTTTCTGTTCTTGAAAGTTTTACACCTATTCCTTTTTCGCCGCCAAATGCAAATTCGATATATTCAGGTAATCTTCTATATTCATCGGGACCAACTACAACATCAACAATTTTCTTTTCTTCAATTAAATTTTTTCTTAATCTTTCTGCCATGCATCCAAGTACACCAATTACAGCTGAAGGATTTTTCTTTTTAACATTTTTCAAATGGTCTAATCTATGGAATATTTTTTCTTCTGCATTTTCTCTTACACTGCATGTATTTAAAAGAATTACATTAGCATCTTCAATTTGCTTAGTTATTTCATAACCCTGCTTTTTTAAAATTCCCATGATTAATTCCGAATCAGCAAGGTTCATCTGGCAGCCATAAGTCTCAATATAAACATGATTTTTATTCATTCTTGTCCTTTCAAATGATAACTTTCAAATTTGGGTTACAAAGCTAAAAAGAATGACAAAGATTAACAAGACAAAATGGCTAAATATCATTTCTTGAACAATTCTTAAATTTATTTATCAAATAATTAATATTTTTTAACACTTATTTAAAATAAAAATGGAGTTCAAATGAATAGAAGTCTTAGTGAAAGATTATTTGAAGAAGCAAAAAAATATATTCCAGGCGGCGTAAATTCTCCTGTAAGAGCATTTAAATCTGTTGGCGGAACACCTTTATTTATTTCAAAAGGAATTGGTTCAAAGATGATTGATGTGGATGGCAATGAATATATTGATTACATTGGAAGCTGGGGACCTCATCTCTTCGGGCATGATCCGGATTTTATTAAGCAGTCAATTTTAAATGCTCTTGAAAATGGAACAAGCTTTGGTGCGCCAACAGAACTCGAAGTTAAAATTGCAAAGTTAATTACAGAACTTGTTCCTTCTGTTGAAATGGTTAGAATGGTAAATAGTGGAACTGAAGCTACAATGAGTGCAATTCGTGCTGCAAGAGGATTTACAGGTAAAGATAAGATTATAAAATTTGAAGGCTGTTACCATGGACATGGAGATTTCTTTCTAATTAAAGCAGGAAGCGGAGCTTTAACATTTGGCGTACCTACTTCTCCAGGTGTAACAAAAGGTAATGCAGCTGACACTTTAATAGCAGAATATAATAACATCGATTCTGTGAAAAAATTAATTCAGGAAAATAAAACATCCGGCGGAAATCAAATTGCTGCAGTGATTGTTGAACCTGTAGCTGGAAATATGGGAACAGTTCTTCCTGAAAAAAATTTTTTGAAAGAGTTAAGAGATATTTGCAGTGAAGAAAAAATTATTTTGATTTTTGATGAAGTTATGACCGGCTTTCGACTTTCAATAGGAGGTGCCCAGCAAATTTATGATGTTAAACCAGATATGACAACATTCGGAAAAATTATTGGTGGGGGTTTGCCTGTTGGTGCTTATGGCGGTAAAAAAGAAATTATGGAAATGATATCACCAAGCGGACCAATTTATCAAGCAGGAACATTAAGCGGCAATCCAATTGCTATGAGTGCAGGTTATGCTGCTTTGTCTTATATAAAAAATCATCCTGAGATTTACGAGCAGCTTGAACAAAATTCTGCTTATCTTGAAAATGGAATTAAAGAAGCTATAAAATTATCAGGCAGAAATTTTCAATTAAACAGAATCGGCTCGATGATGACATTATTTTTTACTGAGGAACCGGTTACTGATTATAAAACTGCAGTTAAATCCGATACAAAACTTTATGGCAGGTATTTTCATGAAATGTTAAATCGAGGAATTTATTTGCCCCCGGCACAATTTGAAGCAATGTTTGTTTCTACGGCACATTCAAAAGAGGATTTAGATAAAACAATTGCAGCTAATTTTGAAGCATTGAAAAAAATTATAGAATAAAAAATTTTCATGTGTGAAAATAAATTTTGGATGGCACAAATAAACAGCACAATTTTCAATCTGTGCCATCCAATTTATAAAAAAATTATTCTAAGCAGAGTTGTAAAATTTCAATTACTTCTTTCTTGCCAATATTTTCATGTTCACCAAGTTTTTGATTTCTTTCTTCGAATCTCTGGGCAATCTCATCAAATTTTTCTGTGCCAATTCCATTTTCTTTGAGTTTTGTTTTCATTCCGAGTGAACGGAAAAATTGTTCTGTTAATTCTATTGCTTTATCTGCAGCATCACTTCCTTCATAATTCCAAACATTCTTTGCATACTGTTTTAATTTTTCTTCTTTATTTTTCTTTTGATGTTTCCACACGCCAGGTAAAACAATTGCTAATGTTCTTGCATGGTCAAGTCCATAAAATGCTGTTAGTTCATGACCAATTGAATGAGTTGCCCAGTCTTGAGGAACACCGCAGCCAATATTTCCATTTAAAGCTTGAGTAGCTGTCCACATTAAATTTGCTCGCACATTATAATCAGTTGGATTTTTTAATGCCTTTGGTCCTTCTTCAATCAAAATTTTTAATAATGCTTCTGCAAATTTATCCTGAACAACTGCATTAACCGGGTATGTCATATATTGTTCTGTGACATGAACAAAAGTATCAACAATTCCATTAGCTGTTTGCCATTCGGATAGAGTAAAAGTTGTTTCAGGGTCTAAAATTGAAAAGCGGGGATAAACAAGTGGATGACCAAATGCAAGTTTCTCTTTTGTTGATTCACGAGATATAACAGCAAACATATTCATTTCTGAACCTGTAGCTGGCAATGTTAAAACGCTTCCAAGCGGGATAGCTTTTTTTGGTTCAACACCTTTTGATAAAATATCCCACGGGTCTCCATCTTCATACAAAGATGCTACAGCTATAAATTTCGTTCCATCAAGAACAGAACCTCCACCTACACTTAAAAGAAAATCTATTTTAGAATTTTTGCAGATATCAACTGCTTTCATCAATGTTTCATATCTTGGATTTGGTTCAATTCCTCCGAACTCAACTAAATTAAAATCTTTGAGAGCTTCTTTTACCTGTTCATAAACTCCATTCTTTTTTATTGAACCGCCACCGTATGTCATCAATATTTTTGAGCCTTTTGGAATTAGGGAAGATAATTCTTTGATTGTCCCTTTCCCAAAAACTATTTTAACTGGATTATGATATATAAAGTTGTTCATGATTAACTCCGTTATTAATTGTAAGATTTAATTCAATTTGCAAAAATAAAAAATTAGAAGGGAAACTCTTCTTTGTAGTCAATTTTTTGCTGTGGTTTTTCTTCTTCAAGATTCTTTTTGGCTGTTTGATGATAAACATTCCCTTCAACATAAATTGCTTTGTATGGTTTTACGGGACATGCATATTCACATGCACCGCATCCAATGCAATATTCTTCTCGAACTTCTGGAATGAATAAATTTTTTTCAAATGGAATCATATGAACTGCTTTTGTGGGACAATGTTCTGAACATGCACCGCAATCAGTTTTTTGTGTATTAACAATGCAGTTATCTTTTATAAATTTTGCTTTACCAATTTGTGTTAACTTTTTCTTTTCTATTTCTATAGGAAGAATTGCACCGGTTGGACATACCTGACTGCAAATGTTGCAGTCAAAATTACAGAAACCTGCTTCGTTATTTAATCTTGGTTGAAGCATTCCGATAAATCCATATTCAAGAAAAGAAGGCTGAAGTACTTGAGTTGGACATGAACTTACACACAAGTGACATGCTGTACAAATTGAATTAAATCGTTTTATGCTGATTGAACCGGGAGGCGACACTGCATTTTTTCTTAGTATTGGAACTGTGCTTGGCTTTGTTACAACAATTTGTTTTTTAATCTGAGCAAAGATTGAAGATATCGATGCTAAATATATTCCAGTTGAAATTAAAAATTTTCTTTTTGATTCATTAAGTATTTCAACTTCCTGCTTATCTTTCTTTAAGTTCTTGAATCCAAACATGATACCTTGAGTTGGACATAATGAAATGCAATCAAAACAAGCCACACATCTTGACATATCCACAGTTTTAGTTTCACTATCAATACAATTTGCTTTGCAATCTCTTTCACATAATCCGCAGCTTAAACATTCTTCATCTTTGATAATTATTTTGAAAAAAGAAAATTTCGATATAAATCCCAGTAGTGTTCCTACAGGACAAACTGTATTGCAGTATAATCTTCCTTTTTTATATGATAAATAACCAACAAGAATAAAAAAACAAATTGTTATGATAAATGGAATTAAATTAAAAGACTTTATTTCGAAAGGATATAAAGAATAAATTTTTACGGCAGATAAAATATTTGCTAAAGTATTATTTATTCCTATTAATACAGGTCTAAAAATATTTCCTGCAATTCTTCCGTAAATGCTGTAAGGGTCAAGTAAATTTATACCAAGAGCAATTCCTGATAAAAATAAAAGAACACAAATTGCAAGAAATGACCATCTTAAAATTTTTTGTTCTTTCAAAAATTCAAATCTTCTTTTTCTTCTTTTAATTTTTTTTGCTATGTAGTTAATAATATCCTGCAAAAATCCAAGTGGACAAATTGTAGAGCAGTATATTCTTCCAAAGAGAATCGTTAATAAAAATATTAAAATAAAACCACTTGTAAAGACAGTGAATACAGCAAGTGATTTTAATAGCGAAGGGACAAATTGAAAGTAAAGAATATATTTTGCAAATGAAGCCGGAATTTGTTCTGTAAAATCAACAAGAATTATTGTAGTTGGAATAAAAAATAAAATTGAAAGAACAATCCGGAATTTTCTGAGCAATGATGTATTCATAATCAGAGTATTATTCTGTTAATTTTAAGAGAATCAAGATTTTTATTGCCTATCCCTAATTCATAAGCAAAATTAATGTATGAAATTTCATTTGGGTCGATGCCAAATAATTTTGATGCGGCAGCATCGGCAGCAACTATATCTGTAGAAATTATTTGTGATTTCATTATGACTACATCTGCCATTGATACTCCACGAGGTCCATTGCTTTTCAATACATAATATGCATCAACAATATTTAAATCTGGTTTTCTGAATGTGCTGAAATCTGCTATGCATTGATGTAAATCTGTTCTATGCCAGTAGCCTCTGTCCCATACAGTGCCCATAAGATTTTTCATGCATATAGTTAATCTTGTTGAACCATGATGTTTTAAGATAGGCATATTGATAAAGACATCGCAGTCAAGCAAAAGTTCGTGAACTTTATCTTTTTTAAGTTTTCTGCCCTTTTTGATTTCAACATTTTGATAATAGCTTTCACTGTTTGCAGGCACAATTTCTCCTCCTGCATCTTTAACTGCTTTTTCAATTCCACTGTTTGAATAACATCTCCTCCAGTCATCACATGTATGGTCAAATACATAAACCTTTTTTGCACCAGCATTATAGCAATGTTCAATTACTCTTGCTACAAGTTTTGGGTTTGTATTACCGGCTCGCTCAGGTGAAACATCCCAGCCAATGTTTGGCTTAATTAATACTGTTTGATTTTTTTGGACAAATGATTTTATGCCACCCAGAGACTTAATTCCCTCATCAAACATTTTATCAGGTTCGCCGCCTTTTATTGCAACAAGGTCATATGGCAAAGATGAACGACTTTCTTTTGATAAATTATTTATAAATCCAGGGAATGTTAATGATGCACTTAAAATAGTTCCTGCTTGAATACTTTTTCTAATAAATTCTCTGCGCTTCATTTTTTTCTCCGTTTGTAAAATTCTTTTCATTAAAAAATAGATATATATTATATTGTATTCAAGATTTGCAAAAAAATTATGGATGATGAAATGAATACCAATACAATTTTATTAAGCGAAAGCAAAATAAGAAACATTGCTTTTGATTTGATTGCCCTGTCTGTAATCACTTTGACACCGGCTTTGTCGCATTTACTCAGTATCCCTTTGTATTTATTGGAACCGATGAGAATTATGTTACTGATATCTTTGCTTTATACAACAAGGAAAAATGCCTATATACTTTCATTTATTTTACCATTCTTTTCATTATTAATTTCAAGTCACCCAGCTCTACCGAAAGCAGTGCTCATATCTACTGAACTGATGTTGAATGTTTATCTATTTTTCTTACTGTCACAAAAGTTAAATAATAATTTTGTTGCTATGTTCTTAAGTATTATAATGAGTAAGTTTTATTATTATGCAATAAAATTTTTATTGATTACAATTGGTTTGATGACTGGTGAAATTGTATCAACTCCAATTTATTTACAGCTGATAGTTGCAATATCAATTTCATTTTATACATTTATGGTATTTAGGAAGGAAAGCAGATTGAATTGACTAAAATTTTATTCGATAGTTGAACAGATACTGTCTGGTGTGTCTCTGTAATAAATATAAGTAGGAAAATCTACTTTTTCGATTTTAAATTTTTTTACTGCTCTTTCAAAAAAATCGGAGTCATCGCTGTATTTCAAATTTTGAAATCCGTTTAATTCAAAAAATACATTTCTTTTACCGAAGAATGTTCCCCCAATAATACATTCTGAGAGATGAATTAATTCTGTTAAATCATTTTTGTCTTTGACATAAGGAGAACCAATTATTTCAACTCCCCCGTGAATTAAATCTGTTTCCGGATTATTATTCATAAATTCAATTCGTAAACTTAAATGCTCGGGTTTATATTCATCATCACTTCCTAAGAATGTAATAAAATTTCCTACAGAAGCTTGAATGCCTGCATTTGTTGTCAGAGGAGTTTTTCTGTTTGAATGTCTCATGTATCGAACGTTTTGGTAGCCGAGAATATATTTATCAATCAATTTAATTGAATCGTCCGTGCTGCCATCATCAACTATAATTAATTCCCAGTTTTTATAAGTTTGTTTAATTACAGATTCAATTGCTCTTTCGAGATAATTTTTTCTGTTATAAGTTGGAAGAATTATTGAAACATCAGGATTAAAATTTTTGTAAACTTGCATAATAAAAAAATGAATTTAGTTTAATTCAAATATAGTTTTTTATTGAACTAATTTTTAATTAATTTCACTTGTTAATTTAACAACAAAGAAGACATAAAATGAGTTCTCGAGATCAAAAAAATTATTTTGAAATCTTAAAAAAGTATGAAAAAAAGTTTGAGCCAAAAGAACTTGAAGAATACAAAATGCTGCTTAAACGACACAAGGATGATGAAGACCTCGACAAACTTTCTATGGAAAAATTAAAATCACTTTATGTGAAATATCATGTCAATCGCGAAAAAAAGAATTATGATTTTTTATTTAAAAAGTTAGATAACGATTCCAATAATCAATCCTCCTAAAAAAATTTGTGGTGGTAAAATGAATTACAAAATATTAAATCGAGTTATAGCAGGAATTGTTTTTTTAATCAGTTTGTTTGTTTTCATTTCTACTGTTCAACCTTCAGTTTCATTCTGGGATTGTGGTGAGTTTATTGCTTCTTCTTATGCAATGCAGGTTCCTCATCCTCCCGGCACTCCATTCTTTTTAATTCTCGGCAGAGTTTTTTCGATGATTCCTTTTGCGGAAAATATTGGCTTGCGTGTCAATATGATTTCTGTTCTGGCAAGTGCTTTTTCTGTAATGTTTTTGTATCTAATAGCTGTTAAACTAATCCAAAATTATAGAAAAAAAGAACCTGAGAATTTAATTGATGCTCTCGCAATTTATCTTTCTGCAGCAATTGGAGCTCTATCATTTTCTTTCAGCGATACATTCTGGTTTAATGCAGTTGAAGCAGAAGTTTATGCCACATCAACTTTCTTTATTGCATTTGTAATCTGGTTGATGATTTTATGGAATGAAAAAGCTGACCAGCCTGATAATGAAAAATACTTAATTCTTATTGCATATCTAATTGGTCTATCAACAGGTGTTCATTTGATGTCAGTTCTTGCAATTGTTCCAATTGTAATGGTTGTAATCTTTAGAAAATATGTTACTGATGATGAAGTTCTTAAAAGAACCGGAATAATTTTCGTAATCCATTCAATTATAATCTTAGCAATTGCATTTATGATGTGGGCTTCACAAAATGAATCTACTCCGCCATCTTATGAACAATATCAACAAATTGATATGAGATTCTGGATGGTCTTTGCTGTTGTAAGTGTAATATTTATGGGTGCTCTTTACAAAAAAATATTTCAACGAAGTTCATTCTACATTCCAATTATTATTGGCGGTATTACTCTTTTTGCGGTTTATCCGGGACTTGTTAAATATGTTCCAAAGTTGGTTACAATAATTGCAGGAAATGATTATACACTTGATATTATTGTTTCAGTAATTCTGTTTGCAATATTAGGTTTTGGAATTTACTGGACAGCAAAAAATAAAAAGCCAACATTAAATTTGATATTTAAATGTGCATTCTTTGCAATGATTGGCATTACAACTTATGCAATGATTATCATTCGAGCTAATCAGGAAACGCCAATCAATATGAACAGTCCAAAAACATTTACTGAACTTGAATCTTATTTAAATCGTGAACAATACGGTGATTTCCCTATTTTCAAACGAAGATTTTCTAATGAACCTCACCAGCAAGCAATTTATACAAATTATTCAAGTGACCTTGATTTTCTGCTTCGTTATCAAATGGACCATATGTTTAATCGTTATTTATTCTGGAATTACATTGGAAGAGTTTCGACTTATCAGGATAGCGGTATAGATTGGACTGATTTATATGGCATTCCATTTTTCATTGGTTTATTTGGTTTGTATTTCCATTTCAGAAAAGATTGGAAGATGGCATCTGTCTTTCTTGTTATGTTTATTTTTCTTGGTTACCTAACAGCATTTTATCAGAATCAACAGGAACCACAACCGCGCGAAAGAGATTATTTTTATGTTGGTGCTTTCTTTGTATTTTCATTATGGATTGCACTTGGAATGCGCGGATTAATTGAATTGCTTTATGAAAAGTTTGATAAGATAAAAAATCTCACGCCAGCAGTTATAATTCTTCTCCTTTTTGGTTTTATTACTGTTCCTGCCAATATGTTGCGTGTAAATTATTTTGAACATGACCGCTCAAGAAATTATGTGCCCTGGGATTATGCTTATAACCTTTTGCAAAGTGTTGCTCCAAATGCAATACTTTTTACAAATGGTGATAATGATACATTCCCGCTCTGGTATCTGCAGGATGTTGAAGGCGTAAGACGCGATGTTCGAATTGCTAATTTGAGTTTACTTAATACTCCATGGTATATTAAACAATTAAAAAATACTTCCCCTTATGGAGCTGAAAAAGTAGCTATGAGTTTTACTGATGATGAAATTGACCAGCTTACAGTTCAAAGATGGGAACCAGTAGAAATGTCAATTCCTGTTTCAGAAGATGTTATAAAAGAATGGGGAATTACAGATACTTCTGTAATTAAAAAAGGAAAAATTACATGGCGAATGGATAGTCCTGTTCAATATGGAAATATAAAAGCAATTCGTGTTCAGGATTTAGCTGTTCTTGATATTATCATGCAGAGTAAATGGAAAAGACCGGTTTATTTTGCAATGACATGTTCAGAAGATAGTAAACTCGGTTTGCAGGACTATATGCAAATGGAAGGTGTTGCTTTAAGAGTTGTGCCCAAGAAATTCGCTTCACAATCTTTTGAATATATAAGTGAACCAATTGTTAGAAAGCAGTTATTCGATGAACCTGAAGGCTTCAGTAAAACTTATCGTCCCGGATTTAAATTTAGAGGCTTGAACGATAAAACTATTTTCTTTGATGAAAATCATGAACGTCTTGTTCAAAATTATCGGAATACATTTTTAAGACTTGCAATTCATTATCTGTATCAGCTTAAAGACAGTGCAAAAACAATCGAAACACTTAATATGATGGAAAAGAAAATTCCAAGAAGTGTTATTCCTATTGATTACAGAATTGAACATGATATTGCTCGTCTATACTATGCAGCAGGTGATATGAAAGATTATACTATTTATGCTAAAGAATTAATTGAAACTGCTAAGAAAGCGTTAAAGCAAAATCCACAGGATTTCACAAGTTGGAATAATCCTTATGATATACTTCTTACTCATTATGAGAATTTGAAAATGTATAGAGAAGCAATTGATGTATTAAATCAACTTGCAGCTTATATTCCAAACGATGAAACAGTCAAAAATTTATTGAACAGATACAAGAGACTTGCCGGAGATACAATAAAATAAATTTGATAAAAACATGGACGACACGGATTATATTCTGTGTCGTCTGTGTAAATTAAAAACTAATCCGCTCATGCTATGAAAATCCTTGTTATTGCATTATCCGGAATTGGCGATGCATTAATGTTTACACCCGCAATTAAAAAGTTAAAAGAAGAATTTCCTGCTTCTGAAATTGATGCGCTTGTAATGTACAAAGGTGTAAAAGAAATTTATGAACGATTGGAAGAAATTTCTAAAATACATTACTGGGAATTTTTAAAAGAGGGTAAAATAAAATCACTTCTTTTTGTTTTTGGATTAAGAAAAAAATATGACATTTCAATTAATGTATATCCATCAAATAGAAAAGAATATAACATTATTAATTTTTTAATTGGAGCTAAAAAAAGATTAGCCGTAAAATATCTCAGAAAAGATTTTCAAAACTTTGGATTTTTGAATAACCTTCGTATTCAAGAAAATGATAATCTTCATAATGTTGAAGAAAATATAAAACTTTGTGAATTGATTTCGAATAAAAAATTTGAAGACATTCCTGAATTGATTCTAAATTTTACAAATGAAGATTTAGAATTTGGAGAAAATTTTTTTAAAGAAAATAATATCAGTCAAAATGAATTGATAATTGGATTTCATCCTGGATGTTCAACTTTAAAAAATCATGACAAAAGAAGATGGGAGACAGATAAATTTGCTGAACTTGGTAAAAAATTAATTGAAGAACACAAAGCAAAAATTTTAGTATTTGGAGGACCGGAAGAAAAAGTCATAAAAGAAGATATAATTAAAAAAATTAACTCACATTCTGCGATAAGTGTGAATACATCATCATTAATTCACACAGCAGCAATAATGAGAAGATGCAATATATTTGTGACAAATGATTCCAGTCTAATGCATATTGCATCTGCATTGAAATTAAATGTTGTTGCAATTATTGGTCCTACAAATCCAAATTACATTCATCCTTGGAAAACAAATTACAGAATAGCATCATTAAATCTTGATTGCTCTCCATGTTTTTATTATTCTCCAAAACCATTGAAGTGTTCTCGCAAGGATGTTCAATTCAAATGTATCAAACAATTGAATACGGAATTGGTATACAATCATGTAAAAAGTTTTTTGTCATTCTGAGTCCGCCATTAGGCGGACGAAGAATCTAAAACAATTTTTATTTTTATGAGATTCTTCTTTCACTTCGCTACATTCAGAATGACTTCATAAGTCGTATAATTCGCATTAAATTTTTTAACACTTCAATACAAAATAATTTTGTATTAATTTTACCTAAAACAAAACGATTAATTTCTTTAATCGTCTTAATTACCGTTAAAAAAATATTTTGAGGTTTATATGAACAAAAAAATTTTCCTGCCGCTTTTTATTTTAACACTGTTTTTTTCATTCTCAATTCATTCACAAAACAACAGCTGGAAATCAAAAGGTTTTGATTTAAGCAGTCTGGACAAAAGTGTATCCCCATCTCAAAACTTTTATCAATTTGCAGTTGGCAATTGGGCAAAAAATCATCCCATTCCCGAAGACCAAACACGCTGGGGCTCATTTTCTATTCTTGAAGAAGAAAATAATAAAATACTAAAAGAAATAGTTGAAGAACTCGCAAAGAATAAGAATTTACCAAAAGGTTCAGCAGAACAAAAAATTGGTGACTTCTTTGCAACCGGAATGGATACTTTGAGAATTGAAAAGGAAGGTTATAATCCTATCAAACCATACTTGCAAAAAATTGACAACATTAATAACAAAAAAAATATCATCGAAACTATTGCAGAATTTCATTTAACAGGAATGCCTGCTTTGTTTAACTTTTTTGTAAATGCTGATGCAAAGAAAAGTGAATTGAATATTGGCATCATTTCTCAAGGTGGATTAGGATTGCCTGATGTTGAATATTATACTAAAGATGATAATCGTTCAAAAGAAATTCGTCAAAGATATGTTCAACATATTGCTAATATGTTTAAGTTGATTGATGTTGATGATGAAACTGCAAATAAGTATTCACAAATTGTAATGGATATCGAAACAAAACTTGCAAAAGTATCAAATACACGACTCGAAAATCGCGACCCTTACAAGACTTACAACAAAATGACTGTCGATAATTTGAAATCAATTTCAGGAGATCTTAACTGGGATAAATATTTTGAAAAATTAGGTATTGATAAAATTGATGTTGTAGTTGTTAATCAGCCAAAATTTATTAAAGGTGCTTCGGAATTAGTAAATCAAATTCCTTTAAATGATTGGAAAATATATTTGAAATGGAATGTGCTTCGTTCTTCTGCAGGAGCTCTAAGTTCAAAATTTGTAAAAGAGCAATTTGAATTTGAAAACAGATTCATGCGTGGACAGCAAGCAATGGAACCAAGATGGAAAAGGGTTCTTGGAAGTTTGAACAGAACGATGGGAGAACTGCTTGGTCAAATTTATGTTGCAAAAGTTTTTCCTCCAGAAGCAAAAGAGAAAGCAAAATCAATTGTAAATAATCTTCTTGTTGCAATGGGAGAAAGTATAAAAAATCTTGATTGGATGAGTGATGAAACAAAACAGAGAGCTCTTACAAAACTAAGTACTTTTGGTGTAAAGATTGGTTATCCAGATAAATGGAAAGATTATTCTGAACTTGAAATTGCTCGTGATTCTTATTTCAAAAATTTGAGAAGAGCAGCTGAATGGGCAAGAAAAGAAAATTTGAAAAAAATTGGTAAACCTGTTGACAAATCAGAATGGGGAATGACACCTCAAACGGTTAATGCTTCTTATTCACCAACAAAAAATGAAATTACATTTCCTGCTGGTATTCTTCAACCTCCGTTTTTTAATCCTTTAGCAGATGATGCAATAAATTATGGCGCAATGGGTGCTGTAATTGGTCACGAAATTACTCACGGTTTTGATGACCAGGGAAGAAAATATGATGAAAAGGGAAATATTAAAGATTGGTGGACAAAAGAAGATAACGAAAAATTTCAAGCTCGTGCACAAAAATTAGTTGAACAATATAATAATTTTGTTGTCATTGATACTTTTAGAGTTAATGGTGCATTAACACTTGGAGAAAATATTGCAGACCTCGGGGGATTAACAATTTCTTTTGCTGCTTTTAAGAAAACAGACCAGTATAAAAAAGGTGAACTAATTGATGGCTTTACTCCAGCTCAAAGATTTTTCCTTGGTTGGGCACAAGTTTGGGCTACTAATATTCGACCCGAAGCTTTAAAACTTCAGGTCAAAACTGATGTTCATTCTCCAGCTGTGCAAAGAGTAAATGGACCACTTATGAATATGCCAGAATTTTTTGAAGCTTTTGATGTTAAATTAGGTGACCCAATGCGCAATCCCGATGAGAAAATTGTTAAAATCTGGTAAGCAGCAGAATTAAAAAGTAGAAAACAAGTTTGACTGCTAAAAGCACATGACACAGATTGGACAAATGACCAAAAGATAATATCTGTGAAAATTTTGTCTAATCTGTGTCATCAGTGTTCTAAAAAATTTTTAACTTTTTATTTGACCTAAGAATTAAAAAAATGCAAAGGTGCAAAGAACGCAAAGTAAACATGTTACAACGGGAAAAAATCTGTGAAAATCATGTCTCATCTGTGTCATCTGTGTTCTAAAAAACAGGCGACACAGATTAATAAGAATTATTTATTAAAAAATATCAGGAGAGAAAATGACCTATTCCCTCGAAGTTAGAAATCTTACTAAAAAATTTGACAACATCACTGCAGTCGATAATGTCTCATTTGAAGTTCCAGATGGCTCAATTTTCGGATTAATCGGCAGAAACGGCGCAGGCAAAACTACAACAATTAGAATGATGATGGGAATCTATCTCCCCGATAATGGTGAAGTAGTTTTAAGAGGTGTAAAAGTTGGTCAGGAATTTAAAAATAATGCAGGCTATCTGCCCGAAGAAAGAGGTCTTTACAAAAAAATGAAAGTTCTTGATACACTCCTTTACTTCGCTGAACTAAAAGGAAAATCAGGAAAAGAAATTCAAAGACGAGCAGAAGATTATCTTCAAAGATTTGATTTATACGACAGAAGATTTTCTAAAATAGAAGACCTCTCAAAAGGTAATCAACAAAAAATTCAATTTATTACTACAATACTTCACGACCCTGAATTTATTATACTCGATGAACCTTTTAGTGGACTTGACCCGATTAATACAAATCTTCTAAAAGATATTATACTTGAACTGAAACAAAAAAAGAAAGTTATAATTTTCTCTACTCATCTTATAGATTACGCAGAAAAAATGTGCGATTATGTTGCCATAATTGATCACGGAAAACTTATTCTTAAAGGTCCACTTGACGAAATAAAATCAAAATATGCTAAAAGAAATGTAAGTCTAACTTACGAAGGGGATATCTCATTCTTAAAAGGTCATCCAATTGTTGAAAAAGTTGAAGACTTTGGCAATACAACCGGCATTCGTTTGAAAGAAGCAAATCAAACTCAGGAATTATTAAAATTGTTAATCGAAAAAAATGTTATAATAAAAAAGTTCGATGCTAACGATATTTCACTTCATGAAATTTTTATAGAACTTGTCGGCAAAGATGATGAAAACAAAAATTTCATTTCAAAAAATTGAGGGATTAAAATGATTAACTACAGAGTTTTGGCAGTTATAAAAAGAGAATTAAAAGAAAGACTTTTTTCAAAAACTTTTATTGTAATGACACTTCTTATCCCGGGCTTAATTGTAATAATGTTTGGCATACAAGCATTGTTATATTCAACTGAAAGCAAAAATCTGAAATTCGAACTGATAACTGAAAATCCGGATTTAATTTCGAAATTTGAAAATGAATTCAGTCATGAAAGTTTTGTGACAAATAAAAATTACAAGTTTATTTACAGCTCGATGTCAAGAGAAATGTTTAATGAATATTTGAAAAAGAAACGCCAAGAAATTGCCGAAGAAAAATTAACTGGAATAATATTTATTCCAGCAACTGCATTGAAAGATAAAAAGATTGAGTACTATTCAAAGTCGCCGCAAAATATTTCTCTTTCACGAGAACTCGAGGGACCAATTAACAAAGTTCTTATTGATTCATATTTTATGAATAGAACTTTGACTCAAGAAGAACTCGATTTTGCTCGAAGAGGAATTGACTTTGCTGCTTTCAAAGTTTCTAAAGATGAAAATATTCAAGAAGAAGGTTATGGAAATGTTGTTCTTGCATATGCATTTACATTTTTGTTATACATCAGTTTATTGCTTGTTGGACAGATGACAATGCAATCTGTAATTGAAGAAAAGAGTAATCGAATTGTAGAAGTTATTCTTTCATCTGTTAGTTCAAGAGAATTAATGACAGGAAAAATTTTAGGAGCATCAATTACAGGTGTAGTTCAAATGGGTATATGGCTTTTAACAATTATGGCAGCGGCTTCTTCAGCATGGTATACTTTGCCGGAAGATATTGTTCTAAATGTAAAACCTGATGTGGTTATTTATGTGTTGACTAATTTTTTCATTGGATTGATTTTATTCATATCACTCTTTGCAACTGTTGGAGCTATATTCGATAATCCACAGGATGCATCTTCAGGAACTACTCCAATAATTATGTTGATAATTATTCCATTTTTTATTTCAATGTCAATTATGGAAAATCCGAATAAGCCTTATGCAGAAATTGCATCGTTATT
>Ga0078972_1005640_pt1 | contig 31356 bp, 24 predicted proteins | sample YelNatPaOPGAMG01_FD_67568 | JGI IMG/M metagenome (GOLD analysis project Ga0078972, IMG submission 67568) | Hot spring thermophilic microbial communities from Obsidian Pool, Yellowstone National Park, USA - OP-RAMG-01 (SPADES assembly) (version 2) | ecosystem: Environmental > Aquatic > Thermal...
GGGGGACACCCCCCACAACCCCCTGCCAGGGGGCTCCGCCCCTTGGACCCCCGTTCCCCACCCCCGCGGGCTTTGGGTTCGCCAGCGTTCTGGGTCCCACTCGTGGCGGGGTTGCTAATGTGGGCTACTCGTTCCCTCTTTTGTTTTTGTGGGGGGACACCCCCCACAACCCCCTGCCAGGGGGCTCCGCCCCTTGGACCCCCGTTCCCCACCCCCGCGGGCTTTGGGTTCGCCAGCGTTCTGGGTCCCACTCGTGGCGGGGTTGCTAATGTAATCAGCTCGCCCCCTCTTTTGAATTTGTGGGGGGACACCCCCACAACCCCCTGCCAGGGGGTGAAGCCCCCTGGACCCCCTTTCCCCACCCCCGTGGGCTTTGGGTTCGCCAGCGTTCTGGGGTTAACCTCTCCCGCGGTCCTCTCCGGAGCGAAGAGGGGAGAACTCCGCCAAATTTTCCCCCTTCCCTCGCAGGGAAGGGGGCCAAGGGGTTAGGTCGGAAGGGGCACATCCCCCAAGCCCCCTGGGATGGGGTGCGCCCCCTCTACCCCCGTTCAATTGGAAAGAAAGGCTGGATGTACTCAGGAGGAGTTAAAGACTTGGAAAAATTGGCCGTAAGGCGTAAAATTGGGCCGAAGGAGGGCAAAATGAGCATCGGGATTTTCTTTCTGCTCATGGTAGCCGGTTTTGTTTCCGGGTTCGTAAATACTTTGGCCGGAAGCGGCTCGCTCATTTCTCTTCCGGCCTTAATGTTGGCAGGGCTTACGGCTAACGCCGCTAACGGCACTAACCGGGTTGCCATCCTCTTGCAATGTCTCGCAAGCTCAGGCGAGTTTAAAAGGCTCAAAGTGCTGGACCTTAAAGGAGCTATTTACCTCGGTTTACCCGCCACTTTTGGGGCAATTGTGGGAGCGCAGATCGCAGTTAACGTGCCGGAAGAGATAATGCGCAAAGTCATAGGCTTGGTTATGTTGGCTATGCTCGGCTCTGTAATCCTCAGGCCGGAACAGTGGATAAAAGGGAAAATTCAGGCGATGGAGAAAAGGCCTGGCTGGAAAGAGCTCGCCATATTCTTTGCCATTGGTGTTTATGGCGGCTTCATACAAGCCGGGGTCGGCATCTTCCTTCTGGCCGGGCTCGTCTTGGGGGTCGGCTACGATCTGGTAAGGGCCAATGCGGTGAAAATGGCCATTGTGTTAATCTACACCGTGGCTGCTCTCCTCATTTTTGCCGGGAACAACCAAGTGGAATGGAGGTCAGGCTTTATCTTGGCCTTGGGAAGTATAGTAGGCGCTTGGGTAGCGACCCGCTTCAGCGTTGAATGGGGAGCGATTTGGGTTCGCCGCTTCCTAATTTTGGTGGTTTTAATTTCCGCCGCCCACCTCTTTGGCCTGTTCTAAGCTTAACCTGTCCAGCGCAACTTGGGCTGACGGGCCGCCCTTACTTCATCAAGCCTCCGGACCGGAGATATGTGAGGAGCTTGGTGCAAAAGCTCCGGATTTTCTTTGGCTTCTCGGGCTATCTGGAACAAGGCCTCTATGAAAGCATCCAGTGTCTCTTTGCTTTCGGTCTCGGTAGGCTCAATCATGAGCGCTTCCGGAACTATGAGGGGGAAGTAGATTGTTGGTGGATGGAAGCCGTAATCTATCAGCCGCTTGGCAATGTCTATAGTGCGAACTTGCGGGGCATCGGGAAGCTTGCCGGAGAGGACAAATTCGTGCTTGCACAACCGGTCGTAAGGTAGCGGATAAACTTCCTTGAGGCGCACCCTAAGGTAGTTAGCATTTAGGACGGCGTTTTCAGCTACTTCCTTCAGCCCTTCGGCCCCCATCATCCGGATGTAGACGTAAGCCTTGATGAAGACCAAGAAGTTGCCGTAGAAGGCCTTTACCCGGCCTATGGATTTAGGAGGCCAGGCCAGTTTGTACTTTTCGCCCTCTTTAACCACTATCGGGCCTGGGAGGAAATCCACCAGCTTTTCCGATGCTCCCACTGGACCGGCTCCTGGCCCCCCTCCTCCGTGAGGGGTGGAGAAAGTCTTGTGGAGGTTGAAGTGGAGCACATCAAACCCTAAGTCGCCAGGCTTGGTTATCCCGACCATGGCATTGAGGTTTGCTCCATCCCCGTATAGGAGGCCACCGGCCTCGTGGACCACTCGGGCTACCTCCAGAATCTGCTCCTCAAACAGGCCAAGGGTATTGGGGTTGGTCAGCATGAGGCCGATGAGGGTTTCATCGCAGTGGCGCTTCAGCTCCTCAAGGTCAATGTTCCCCCTTTCATCCGATTTTATCTCCACCACAGTGCATCCGCTCATAGCCGAAGAAGCGGGGTTAGTTCCATGGGCCGAGTCGGGTATAAGGACCTTGTGACGTTTCAAATCCCCCCTGGCCCAGTGGTAAGCCCGCATCATAAGCACTCCGCTGAATTCCCCGTGTGCTCCGGCCGCAGGCTGAAGGCTTACTCCAGCAAATCCTCCTATCTCCTTGAGGTATTCCTGAAGTTCGTACATGAGTTTCAAAGCGCCCTGCACCGTTGATTCATCCTGGTAGGGGTGGATTCGGGTGAAGCCGGGCAGGGAAGCGGCTTCTTCGTTCACCTTGGGGTTATACTTCATTGTGCAACTTCCCAGGGGGTAAAAGCCTTTGTCCACAGCAAAGTTGAGCTGAGAAAGCCTGAGGTAATGGCGCACCACATCCACCTCGGAGACCTCAGGCAAAGGCAACTCATCCCTCAAGTATTCCTTCGGTAGGTCCGATGGGGGGACATCCAAGGGGGGTAAAGTGAAGGCTCTACGGCCTGGGGAACTTAATTCAAAAATCAAAGGCTCGCTCATGGTAGCCCTCCTGGCTTTTGGTAAGAAAAAGTTACCACAGAAAGGGCGGCATGTCAAATTTAGCCCGCATTCGCCTTGATGCTCAACGTTTTAACAGACCAGATGAGGAAGCAAAGGTTAAGGGCAAGGAAACAGCTTCCCAAGAGGAAGCCACCCCAATACAATGGGAGCGTTATCTTTGCGATTTGAGCTAAAGCACCAACTAAGTAGATTAGGAAAAGCGTTGCAATTGGCGCAAACACCCACACATAAAACAAGCTTTTTGGGAAAATTTTGGTATGATACAGCCATATTATTGACGGGAAGAGCAGCATTCCCAAGTGAAAGTGCGAGTGCCAAGTAATGGCCAAAGTTGCAGCGATTGTCCCTAAGAAAGCCACAACAAAGGCCTCACTATCGTTTGGTGGCAGCTTCTTCCACAAATAAAAAGTCAAGCCGGCAGTCAGAGCCATCCCCATCCCGGCTATCACCCATCCTATTGTCGGCGATAAATGGGTGCTTAAATGCACGAGTAGCATCCTCCAATTTATCATGGCTTCTGGCCCGGCGGTGGGCAGTCCTTTTGCGTACCTTAGCCAGAGGAGAAACAACTCCTTTAATCCTTCCTGTCCGCCTATTAATATGGACAAAGCAAGGAGGGCTAAGGCTGCCAGGGTAAATCCCCCTAACGCCTTAATCTCCCCCTTCAGAAGGAGGAAAGGAAGAAGCAATATTAGAGTTTGGGGCTTCAAAAGCAGCCCCGCAAGATAAGCTCCGGCTTTTAAAGGTTTCCTCTCCAAGTAAGCACGCATGAATTCCCCAAGGCAGATGACAAGCCATACGTTGATTTGGCCGCAGTAGAAGCTATAGAAAGTCGGAAAGGCGAGTAGAAGCCCAGGCAATAGGCCCTTTTTCTCTTGGCGAGAGGTGAACTTCCGAGAGAGGAAGCTGAGGTAATAAATTAAGAGAAAGAGGTTTAGGGAGGACCAAAGGAAGAAGCTTGCCTCAGGAGGCAGAAGAGCGAATATACGAAAAGGCACAATAAATACGGGTAAGAAAGGGGAAGGGATAGTCAGAAAGCTCTTTTGAGATGAGGTGAAAGTAGCCTGTATTTTCCCCAAAGCCTCAAGGTCATAAACTTTGCTGTAGCCCATCGTGTTAGCTACATAGCCAGCACTCCAGAAAGCGAGGAAGTCCCTCCCCAAGGGGGCAAAGAGGCCTTCAATAAACAAGCTGTAGATTACTATGCCTAAATACAAGCCGGCAATTGCGCTAAAGGCGAGGTTTTGGCTCCTTCGCGAACTTGTAAGCATTTAGTGCCCTCCCTCCATCTCCACTACTTCTACTACCCAGTTTTCCGCATCCAAAATCAGCATGCATTTCCTTAGGAGCTTGCCCTTTCCCAAGAGTATTTTCACCACTTCTTGAACCTGAGCGGCTGCTACCATCATTGGGGTAGCTGCGGGAGTGCCCAGCATTGCTTCCGCCCCTTTCTCCGGAGGCTTATCACCGTAAAGGGCTTTAAGCCCAGGGTCCTCCGGGAATATCGTCATGACTTGACCCAGGAAGCCGGCTATTGCCCCATGGACCAAAGGAATGCCTGCCTTGCGGGCAGCCTCTTCCAGTTCAAGCCTCGCTGGCAGGCTGTCTAAACCGTCAACTACTACTTGGCACCCCTCCAAGACCTTGCTTAAATTATCGGCCCGGATGAATTCGCTCCAGGCTATGACTTCAACGGCCGGGTTTATGCGGGAAATCACTTTCTTTGCTACCTCAACCTTCGGCTCACCAAGCGCGCTTACATCGCTCAAAACCTGCCGGTTGAGGTTGTGGTCCACAAAAACATCTCCATCGGCCAGGACGAGAGTGCCTACTCCCATCCGAGCCAGGGCCTGGCAGACATACCCCCCGAGTCCCCCAAGCCCTATTACCGCCACCTTTGACCTCAGAAGCCTCTTCTGCCCTTCAAACCCTACGGTCCCAAGGTTCCGGAGGTAGCGGCGGGGCATGAAGCCTTCTTCCAGAGCGGCAAGCTCAACCTCTTTAAGCTTCAGCCCCCACTTTTTAGCTATGCTCTCCACCTCCCTCACCCCCAGGACTTTAACACCCCCCTCTTCAAAAGCCAAAGCCCTGAACTCTTCTACAAGCCTCTCCTTCTCCATGGCTAATCCTCCACTTTTATTACGCCCAGGATTATGCGCCGGGATTCGGGGTCGGCACCGTCACCGCTGACGGGAAGCCTCTCCCCTGTCTCCCTCAGGTACATTCCTACCTCCAAGAGGTAATCACCCGGAGGGGCATCCGACGGCAAGGTGAGCTCGTACCGGTCCTTCCACAGCACGTTGGGAAGCCAATGGGTTGTAGGGTAGAGCCCTTCCATCGGCTCCTGGTCATCCTGAGCCCAGACGGGCTTGCCGGTAGCAGGGTTGAGGACTGGGCCTAAGAGGTGAGTGAATACGGTGTAGGACCTTTCGGTAGGGGCTTCGGCTTCCCAGAAAAGCTCCAAAATTAGGGTTTCTCCGGGGTGGAGAACAGGCGGCTCGCTTACCCCCACCAGGTTGTATCCCATAAGCTTTATCCTATCACCAAGCTCAGCCGAAAGGCGATGCTTGATTTCCTCCTCGCCCAAGGCTATGGCCCCTCTTTTAACTCCTACATGGCCTAAGTATAAGGCTTGTGAGTCCACCCTTAGCCTGAGCTTGAATTGGCCACCCCAAGAGGGGGCTATCCGGAACCCAACGAGCTTGTAGTGGTAGCCCGGCTGCAGGGTGAAAGCATCCATGAGCAGAGGCAACCCGCTTGGGGAAATGGCCTCAAACTGGAAGGTAGCCGGTTTCTCCAGCTCCAGAAACAGCCCTAAGTGGACCGTGGCCCCTTGCTTCCCCTGCTTATCCAGAAGGTCATAGCCCAGCACCCTTACCCCTGGGGCTAACTCCGCTTGCGAAGGGAAAAGGGGAGCGATTTCTCGGGAGGGAGCCGCAGGCTCTTCACCGTGGGAGAAAAGGTAGAGCGAATCGCGCTTGAAGTGAAATTCCAGCGCAAGCTTCATCTTTTCCGAAAGCCATTTTGCGGCAACGCCCTCGGGGTCCTGAAGGAAAGGCTTGACGGCAGCGAGCCAAACTCGGGGGTGGGAACCTATTATCCAGCCAAGCTCTTCTTCAACCGTAGCGTAAGAAAGGGTTGAGGAGAGGCGAGGGGCAGGGTAAACGGGCAAGCGAAGGCTGCCGTATGGGGAATCGTAGTAGTAGAGGAATTCGGGGAAGCGATCGCCTGAGACTAAGATTACGGCATCGTCGGGGTGGCCGTAAATCTGGATGAGCCGGACCATGAAGGGTAAATCGTCCTCCCAATCCCGCCCTTCGTAGTATCGGGGGAGAAAGGCTACCATTAGGGCTAAAGTGCCAACCCCAAGGCCTAAGCCCAAGGGACGCAGCCTCTTGCCGATAGCGGCCAATGAAAGAGCCAGGAGGGAGTAGAAGAAGGGGGCGAAGGGGATGAAGTAGCGGGCTTCTACTTTCGGAACGTAGAAGAGGGAGCGGGGTTGGGTCAAGAGCCAGACGGCCAAAGGCTGCAGGAGCACTCCGGCCAGGAGCATCAGCGCCCCGGGCAAGGCTTTGCGGCTTTCGCCATCCAAAGAGAAGAGGATAAGCCCGGCAAAGGCAACGGTCACGATGAAAATCCCGGCCGGAAGGTATTGGTCCAGATTGGCCGAGACCCCCGTGCTCAAGAGGACAGCGTTGAGCTTGAGCACGAATCCGAGGGAAGGAGGCTTTTCCGCCACCGACCATGACCTCATCCTGGGAAGGGCCAGGGAAAGCCATGGGGTCCAGAGCAAGGCCACAGCCACTAAAGCCAAGGCCAATCGGGCCAGAACCTTGCGCTGGCTAAAGGCTTTGAGGACTATCGGGACGGCGCATACGGGGATGAGGAAGACAGCTGAGTAGAGGGTGTAAAGGGCTGCGGAACAGGCTAAGATTAAGCCGGCCCAAGGTCTTAAGGAATCGGCGGAGGAGGCTTTCAGGGCAAAGTAGGCGGAGAGGGTGAAGAAGAGGGCTGCGGGGATGTACATCCGCATCTCCTGAGACCACCAGATGTGGAAAGGGGAAGCGGCCAGGAGCCATACGGCCAATGCTCCGGCGGTAGGTCCGGCGAGCTTTCGGGTGAGGGGGAAAATGGCGGCTACTGTCAATACGGCCATGATAACGGTGAGGTAACGGGCAGGGAACTCCGCTTCACCGGCAACCCTTATCCAGGGCCAGAGGAGCCAGAAGTAGAGCGGGGGATGGACATCGCCTGCGGTCCAGAGGGTGGTTTCGGGCAAGGCCTTCCTGGCTGCCCACACGGCAAGGCCTTCATCCCACCAGACATTCTTATCCCCAAGGGAGTAGACCCTGAGGAAGAAAGCAAGCAGGATTCCGGCCAGGGTCAAAAGCTTAAGGGCTCGCATCTTCCACCATCACCACACGCATTATACCTCTCAGGTCTGGGAAAGAGGAAATTCGGGCGTGGGGGAAAGCTTTGCGGGCCAACGCCTTGACCTTGCGGGCCTGTCCTGGCCCTACTTCTAAGAGGATAGCTCCGCCCCTTTTGAGGTACGATGGGGCCTGGGACAAGAGTTTCCGGATGCTCTCCAAGCCATCCGGCCCGCCGTCCAGGGCCTCCCGTGGCTCCCACTGGAGCTCCGGGGCAAGCTTTTCCAGCTGAGCTGAAGGGACGTAAGGGAGATTGGCCACGATTAAGTCCACAGGCTTCTCAAGCGCGGAGAGCAAATCGCTCAGGAGGAACACGATGCGCTTTTCCACCCGGTTGAGAGCAGCGTTTTCCTGGGCCAATTCCAGGGCTTGGGGGGAAGAATCCAGCCCATAGACCAGCCCTTTTTCCCCTAAGTGCAAAGCGAGGGCAATGGCCACAGCTCCGCTTCCTGTACCTACATCGGCTACGGTTAGGGAGGGAAGGCTGCGAGCCCAGTCCAAGGCTTTCTCCACCAAGAGCTCGGTTTCAGGCCTGGGGATGAGGGCTCGCCGGTCAATCTTCAAAGTGATGCCGTAGAACTCCACCTGGCCCAGGATGTAAGGGAGGGGTTCCCTATTGGCCCTTCTCTCCAGCAAGCTGAAGAAGAGGTGTTCTTCCTCTTGCACCACTTGGGCCTCGGGGTGAGCCAGGACCCACTCCTTACTTTTCCCTAAGGTGTGGGAGAGGATAAGCACACTTTCAATCCAGACATCAAGGCAACCAGCCTCGCTTAACCGCTTAGCCCCTTGGGCGATAAGCTCCACAACCCTCATGGCTATTTTATATCCTGAGGGCAGTGAATCCGCAACAAAAAACTGGGGGTAGAGTGGGCACGGCCCCTTACCGGAGTTGTGAGGATATCCCCCCACGAAACCTCAAAAAGGGGAGGCTGTCAACCCCGGCGACCCCACCACGAGTGGGGCCAAAAGCGCTGGCGAACCCAAAGCCAACGGGGGTGGGCAAACGGAGGTCCAAGGGGCGGAGCCCCCTGGCGGGGGGTTGTGGGGGGTGTCCCCCCAAAAAACAAAAGAGGGAACGAGTTGCCCACATCAGCACCCCCCCCACGAGTGGGCCCCAAAACCCTGGCGAACCCTAAGCTAACGAGGGTGGGGAAAGGGGGTGGAGGGGGCTGCGCCCCCTCCCAGGGGCTTTGGGGGATGTGCCCCCAAAATAAAAAAGAGGGGGCGAGTAGCCCGCATTAACAACCAGGCCACGAGTGGGGCCCAAAACGCTGGCAAACCCTCAGCCAACGGGGGTGGGCAAAGGGGGGTCCAGGGGGCGGAGCCCTCTGGCGGGGGGTATGGGGGGTGTCCCCCCACGAAACCAAAATTTGGGGCGAGCTACCAACCCTTACAAACCCACCACGAGTGGGGCCCAAAACGTTGGCATACCCTAAGCTAACGGGGGTGGGGAAAACTTTTCATGCCCACTAAAGTCGGCCACTTTGGGCTTTCGGCCAGAGGTCGGACTGTGCTGACCTTCAATATCTTAAACCGCAAAGGACGCTAAGGACGCAAAGTTTTAATTTTCCTTGCGCTCTTAGCGATTATCTGCTCCTTTAGCCAAAAGTTGGCCTGCGCTGACCTTTATTTAGGCAAACCACCAGAAACCCCACGATCCTATCATAATCCTTGGGTTCACAAATTTCCCATTGGTTTGGCAAAATCCAAAAGTTGCACTATAATTTTGACGCCAAAAGTAACCTGAGTGCCCGCAGGAGGCGTTATTATGAACAGACACCAGTGGCGAATCCCCTTCTGGTTGCTCTTGCTGGCGCTGGTCGCGTTCGGCACCGCCTGCCGCTCTCTGGCTGGAACTCCCCCGGCGCCCCAGCCATCCCCCGCAACGTTGCCCCCGCCCTCGCCTCTACCCAGCACAGTGAAGGCGGACTCATCCGTAACGCGAGCCTATCAGCATCTGGCCGAACAGATGGACCGTTACCACAGCACCTTTGACGTCTACACCGATGTAGGCGCAGCGGGCAACCACTTCGTAGTGCTGGGCAAGATAGCGGACCGCCCCGACGCTGTGGACATTGACCCCTGCTGGGCAGGAAACCCCCACTCCGGCGCCACCGCCATCCGCAATGTCTTCTCCAACACCACCGGCCTCAACTGGGGTGGCGTATACTTCCTCAATGGCGTGCTCACGGGCGAGGAGCACACTCCCAAGCCCAACTGGGGAGACACGCCCAACGCAGGTATAGACCTGCGCGGCGCCACCCGGCTGACCTTCTGGGCCCGCGGCGAACGGGGCGGGGAGAAGATAGAGTTTTTCATGGGTGGTGTCGGGCGGGATACGAAGACGGGAATCCCTATCCAGCCCTACCCTGATTCCACCCCCCGTATTCCGTCCTGGTATACGCTTTTCACCCTGACCACCGACTGGCAGCAATACACCATTGACCTCACCGGGGCGGACCTTTCCTACATCCTGGGCGGCTTTGGCTGGGTGGCGAACGCTGTGAACAACCCCAGCGGGGCCGTCTTCTATCTGGACGACATCCGCTACGATAAGGCGCGCCTGGACGAACCCCGTTTCATCGTAAGTTACGCGACCATCCCCTCTGAGCATCCTTTTGATACTGTGATGCGCAACGCGGCCTTCACCTACGACAACGCTCTGGCCCTGCTGGCCTTTATGGTCCGGGGGACGGAGGACGATTGGCGGCGGGCCCGGCTGCTGGCCGATGCCCTGGTCTACGCCTGGGAACACGACCGCTTCTACGCCGATGGCTGGCTACGCAACGCCTACCAGGCCGGGGACCTGGCGCTTTGGCCAGGATGGACCCCCAACGGAAGGGCAAATACAGCGCGCATGCCGGGCGTCTGGAACTGCAACCAGCAGGCATACACTGAGGACCGCTTTCAGGTCAGCACCCACACCGGCAACGTGGCCTGGGCGATGATTGCCCTGCTGAACTACTACCAGCGGCGCGGCGGAGAAAAGTACCTGGCCACTGCTCGGGCAATGGGCGAGTGGATTGAGCGAAGACGTGCCGGAGATGCTCTGGGCGGTTATCGGGGAGGGATTGAAGGGTGGGAGAAACCTTCCGCCGAGTACCCCAACGACCCGGTGGAAATCACCTGGCGGAGCACCGAGCACAACCTGGACGTATACGTGGCCTTCACGAAGATGTTTGAGGTCACTGGCGATCCCACCTGGCGGGAACGGGCGGAACACGCGCGGGCCTTCGTGGAGGCGATGTGGAACGAAGAGGACGGCCATTACTGGACGGGGACCGATGCGGAAGGGCAACTCAACCGGGAGGTGATCCCTCTGGACGTTCAGGCCTGGTCGCTCCTGGCCTTTGGCCCCAACGAGCGCACCCGGCGGGCCATTGCCTACGCCGAGGAGCACCTCCGGGCTACCTGGGGCAACTACGAAGGCTTTGACTTCAACCAGGACCGGGATATGCCCTGGTTTGAAGGGACGGCGCAGATGGTGGTGGCGTATTGGGCGCTGAAGGACGTAGAAAAGGCTGGCTTCTACCGGGACGAACTCCGGGAAGTTCAAGCCACTGCCCCCAATGGAAACGGCAAAGGCATCGTGGCCGCCCCAGCCGATGGCCTGACCACGGGCTTTGACTGGCAATACTTCAACCGGCTGCACATTGGTGCCACGGCCTGGTTTATCTTCGCCGAGCAGATGTGGAACCCGTACTGGGGAACAAGTGTGGCCCCATTTCAGGCGTATCTGCCGATGATACGAAAAGGATAATGGGAAAGCGAACACAAGATTGTGCCGGCGAACGCACCTAAAGGAGCGAGCAATGCACGCCGGGGCGGGTCGGGAGGCTCGCCCCGGCTTCTACTTCAGAATAGAATGCGGAAATTTTCCCAGCTTGACAAAATCCGAAAGTTGCGTTATAATTTTAACAAATGAGGCCTGATATTGGCTTTCGCTGCTGTAGGTTAGGCTGGGGGAGCCACAACTCAGCGCCTCAACACAGCAAGCCTCTCTTCAGTCCACCTATGGCTGAAAGCCTCAGGCTGTAGTTGGAAAAGCTACTGCAAGGGAATGCGCGCAAATGAAAGGGGCATTAATTGTATCATTACTGACTAATTTTACTTTGCCCCCTTTCCAGAGGAGCAATACCTGTGGTGCGCAACTGGGTAGATTCCCGCTACTGGGTACATTTGCCGCTGGTTCTGAAGGCTTCCCTATTATGATAACAACTGTAGTGAGCCGCGAAGTTCGCTCCGGCCATAAAGTATATAACCCTGAACAATCAAAAAACGGGGGTGAGCTATGAAATCCAAATCTTTTGCCATCATTGTCGTTACTTTTGTTGCCTTGGCCCTTCTATTAGGAGGGGCAGCAAAAGGAACACAAAAGAGCTATGCTTACACAAATAATACAGGGCAGACTTTCGCTGGCTATTCTGCTTATGCTTCTGGCGGAACCTGGACAACAAAAGCCCCTATGTCTATACCCCGTGACCGAGCGGCCGCTGTAGCCCTGGACGGCAAAGTCTATGTCATAGGTGGGACCAACAGCAGCGGCGCTTTGGCCTCTATGGAAGTTTACGATCCGGCCACCAACACCTGGACCACAAAGGCCAGCATGCCGGGGCCCAAAAGCGAGCCCGGGGCTGCTGTGGCAAATGGCCGAATCTATGTCGTCGGACCACCGGACAACCGCTTGTACGAATACAATCCCGCTACGAACACCTGGGCAATCAAAGCGCCATTGCCTGCAACTCCAGCTGGGCCGGTAGCCGTTGCCTCCATAAGCGGTCGTATCTTCGTCACTTTCAACGTTTCTGGAGAATCCCGCTGGCGCCTCTACGTCTATGATCCCTTCCAGGATACATGGGAGCGACGCAGCGACCATCCCGATGAACGCCGTAGTATTGCCAGCCTGGGCGTCTCCAACGGGATGATCTATGCCGTGGGCGGTGGGATCGCCGGACAAACCCCTCAGGAGACGACCCGGATAGACCGGTATGACCCCGGCACTGATCAGTGGACAGTGAATGCCATTCCACCCATGGCGAAACGTCGTACCCATCTTGGGGCAACATTGCCGACCATTTATGGGAGAATGTTCGTATTTGGCGGCTGGGATGGATATACCGCCCTGGCAGATGCAGAAGTATATGACCCGTGGACGAATACCTGGTTAGCACTGCCACCAATGCCCACGGCGCGCTACAAGGCAGCCTATGCAGCAGTAGGGTACAAGATCTATGTAATCGGGGGCAATTGGGGTGGTGCTGGCGGACACTGGCTGACAACCAATGAAGAGTTTTCTCTACCTGAACCGGCTCAGCCAGAGAATCCCATTGTCTTTGTAAGTGGTTGGGATGGCCATTACTACTACGAAATCTTTACTATGAATCCTGATGGCAGCCACCAACTGCGGATCACCAACGATGGCTGTGCAAACTGGCATCCGACCTGGACCCCGGATGGCAAACGTATCCTCTTCAGCACTGACTGCGGGGGCCACCGCGACATCTACTCGATGAATCCTGATGGTTCGGATTGGAGGCGCTTAACTTTTACGCCAGGTTGGGATGTCGCTATAGCCATAAGACCGTTTATGTCTCCGGATGGCCGAACAATCGCTTTCTTGCAAGGCCTTCCTCCGGATAATATGCATATCTGGCTGATGAACTCTGATGGGTCTAATCCACGTCAACTCACAACTGGCCCCGGCACGGAAGACGACACTGCTATTGCCTGGTCACCAGATAGCCGGCAAATTGTATTCCGTTCCACGCGCAGTGGCAATTGGCAACTCTGGCGCATTAATGTAGATGGCACAGGGCTGACGCAGCTAACTAACTTGCCCGGCGAAGCGCACGATCCAGCTTGGTCTCCGGATGGGTCAACGATAGCTTTTGCCAGTCAGGGTGAGATAATGCTTATGAATCCGGATGGTTCCAACATTCGGACACTGCCTGGTCCTGGCTGGGAGTTTCGTCCTGCCTGGTCACCGGATGGGACGAGGCTGGTTTATGGGTCCTATAGGGGAGACACCAGTGATATTTACTCCAAGAAAATTGACAATACTGATGAACGTAACCTAACCAACCGTCCTGATAGCAATGAATGGGATCCCGCTTGGGCAAGGATTGTTGGCAGCACTACAGGAGCAGGCAGGATACTGTTATATGGTGGAGCAACAGCACAAACTGTGTTTAGAGATTTGTGGCAATACGATGGAAACGATTGGACAGAGATAGCTTGGAGTGGATCGGGGCCTGGAAATCGTAACCATCATGGAATGGTATTTGACGAACGCAGGGGCCGAGTTGTTGTATTTGGCGGTCATGATGGCACAAAGGCGTTAGGCGACACCTGGGAGTATTCGCTTGCGACAGGGACTTGGACATCAGTTGCTACGGCACATAAACCAAGCCCTCGCTATGATGCTGAAATGGTCTATGATAAACGCCGTGGCCTCATTGTGCTATTCGGAGGCACGCCAGGCCAGTACATTTTCTACAATGATACGTGGGAATATGATGGAACAGATTGGCGCCAGATTACCACAGCGCATTCGCCTCCAGGAGCGTTAGATGGAGCAATGGTCTACGATGAGGCTCGGGGGCGTGTCGTACTCGTTACAGGCTGGCAAGCTCAAGGATTCGGGTGGGTCAACGAGACCTGGGAGTATGATGGTACAGATTGGACTTATATTACCCAAGCTCCCAGTTGGCGCTACAATTTTGCCTTGGCATATGACTTAGCGCGGCAGCGGGTGGTACTCTTCGGCGGCTATGAGCATGGTGGTATAGGCTGCGGATTAGGAGACACGTGGGAGTATGATGGCCAAAGGTGGACACGCATTACGACACCTCATGCACCCCCCGGTCGCTGTGGGCATGCAATCACATACGATCCCTTAAAGCAACGAGTGGTGCTCTTTGGCGGAGATGTTGGAGGAGGTAACTATTATGGCGATACATGGGAATACGATGGCTCTGATTGGCATCAAATGTTAACATCCCATAAACCACCCGGCCGAGTTTGGGCGGCATTAATTGTTGTGAGTGGTGGTGAAGTAGTGCCTACACCAACACCTTTACCAACCGGCACCTCAACACCTACACCAACACCTTCGCCAACCGGCACCTCAACACCTACACCAACACCTTCGCCAACCAGCACTCCAACGCCTACGCCTACTCCAATGCCAGGGGCCCAGATTTCTGGCAGAGTAGTGGATGGGAACGGCAATCCCATTACGGGTGTGTTCATTTCAAGCTCCAGGGGTTACAGCACTGTTACAAACTCGGATGGCCGTTACACTCTTAGCGGGCTACCAGCGGGCACATATACTATTACGCCCAGCAAGAGTGGCTTCACCTTCTCACCATCCTCGCGTACGGTGAGTGTGCCACCGGATGCCACAGGGGTGGATTTTGTAGGGCAAACAAACTCACCGGTAATCACCAAAGTGCAATCGTGCTTCCGCGGCTCCTTCTACCCTCAAGGACTTTCAATAATTAACCGGTATAAGGCCTTTGTGAATTGGCAACAAAGCACTCCAGGAACAGTGGATTTCTCTTTGAACCGAAACACCCGCCAGGGCACTATGACCTCTTATGGAGCCTACACTGATTACAACATGGGTCAGGACCTGCAATATGGAGTTCTTTGGGCACGCAACACTTTGGAAGTCGTTGCTCGCAACAGCGAAGGGAGGACATCTGAGCCTTATAGGATATCTATTATCGGCTTCAACCCTCCAAGATGGCTCGGTGAACATCCGCCAGTGAGCCTCAGCCCCCATTGTCAAGATGGTTGGGATGCCGTCCTACGAGTCAAGTGGAATTGGGCTTTCCCAGATCCCCCATTTGGTGGGCACGTCACCCCTCCCCATTGGTTCCCATATTTAGGAGGCAAGACCTTTGGTATCAAAGACACCCAAGCCATTCTAGGTGTAGAAGCCGCCAGCGACGGCACTGGTTTAGCCTCCCTCTCCGGCCAAACAGGATTCGAATTGGCTGGTCAGGAAGTCACTGGAAGAGTTTTCGGGCAAGGAGACGTAGCCATTCGGGAAGGAGAAGGACTCCAACTGACCGAGGCCTCTATGGGCATAGAAATCAATGGGTCAGTAAAAAGAACCATGGGAGTAGTGGATCTTATACCAGCGTTGAGCGCAGCGGAAAATTGGCCCATTGTTGGCCCAGTTATACAGTGGTTCAACGAACGTGCAAAGATAGAAGGGAACCTAAGCCCTGATGTGGACATAACAGCTCGTTTCCATTCCACTCAAGAGGGTTGGAAATGGGATAACTTAACTGGTATGGCTAAAGTTCGGGCAACTTTGGCTTTAATCTTGGAGGTGCTCAGTAACGAGTTGACTGCAAAAGTATATGGCGGAGGCGAGCCAAGGGTTGAGTTCCAGGTTCCACCGCAGCCTTCTTACCTCAAGAAGGTCGCCCTTCAACTCCTGGCTGGGGTGGAACTCACAATCTGGCGCTTCCAGCAAAGGTTTGAGGCTACTCATGAATGGTATTACTCCCCTGGAGGCACTTCCTCCCAGGCAATTCAGGAAAAGGGTGGAACTCAAATCATTACCCTCAGCGGCTGGCACCCTATCCCCAGAGACTACGCCACTAAGCCGGGAGGGTACGCCGTTTTCCGGGCTAACGAGAAACCCATCCGTCTGACTGGGGGACCAGAGGCCCTGGGGCGCCTCGGCATCCAGGCCATTGAGGAAAACCTTATCGTGTCCAACATCTTCCCTGAATCCCACCCCGCCCTTGCCGCAGACGGAAATGTGCTTCTTCTCTGGGTACACGACGATATTTCCAAACCCTTAATGCAGGGAGAAGAAATCTTATATTCGGTCTACAATGGCTCTACTTGGAGTTCCCCTGCCGGCATTACCGATGATAACCTTCAGGACTTCGCCCCCCAGGTAGCCTTTGATGGAACTGGGAAGGCAGTAGCTGTCTGGGAACGCAATAAGGTAGTGCAAACGACTTCATCTCAACTGAACACCAACTATGCGAATGCTTTTGAGATCGCCTATGCGGTCTGGAACGGCACCACTTGGAGCAATCCAACTTTCCTTACTAACAACAGTGCTTTGGACCATAGCCCATTGCTTGCCCGTGGCAATGACGGGAAACTTTTACTTATCTGGCGCCAGAACTCTGCTGGGAAATTTATCGGCACTCCAGAGGCTCCGGAAACATTTTATTGGGCGATATGGGACGGCGCCGCTTGGAGTGTCCCACAGGTTCTGATGAGCAACGCAACCCATGTTCTGGACATTACTGCTGCCCGGCACGACGGGACAAAGATGGGCGTGGTCTATACGCTCGATACTGATGGCAACCTCTCCACAGCCGAAGATCAGGAACTGTACCTGAAGCTCTGGAACGGTTCCTCCTGGACAGCGCCTATCCGCCTAACTAGCGATGGAGAACCTGATAACCACCCTACTCTTATGTATGATGCTTCCGGCCATCCTCGCCTCCTCTGGCTGAAAGGGCAAACCATTTATGCCCTCTTGAATGGACTGAATAGCACTCCCGTTCCCATTGCCATGGAGGAATCAGCAGCTGTACTGGACTATGTGGCAACTTGGGACAGGATTGGGAACATAGTGCTCTTCTGGCAGGGTCAATCGGAGGAGGGGGTAGACGTCTTTTATTCCGTTTACGATCAAGCTCACAACGTTTTCAGCTTGGTGAAGCAATTAACTCATGATCTATCGGCAGAGAAGTTTATGGCCCCTACCTTTGCCCCTACTGGCGAACTGCTGATGGCTTATGGAAAGGATTCATTAATCATTGAAACCGTAACCCTTTCCCCCACATTGGTCATCAGCAACATTGTCAGCTTCGGGCAGAGCGATCTATATGTGCTGCGGCATACCTTGGGACCAGATTTGGCATTGACGGCTGACGACATCTTAGTAGAGCCAGCTAATCCGGTGCCAGGCACAGTAGCCCAAGTTAAAGTAACGATTCATAATATCGGAAACCGGCCAGTGGAGAATCCTATGGTAGCAGTTTACTTAGGCGATCCAACTTCGGGTGGTGTACTCATCGGGACAGCCACAGCAAACCTTCTACTACGTGGTGGAATGACCGCCACAGTCCAAGTGAGTTGGAATGTTCCGCCCTCTGGTGCTCCCTTTGCCCTTTATGCTCTGGCTGATCCTTATGGTCTGGTATCTGAATGGAGCAAGGCCAACAATAAGGCTTTCCGATACGTCTCTGTTCCTGACTTAGTTGTAAAAGACATAAGGGTAAGTTATGGCCCAGGACAAACCATTACCCTGATGGCAATGGTCGCTAACGTGGGAGTGGTGAAAGCCTCGGGCGTTCGAGTGGGCTTCTATCTGGGTGACCCTATGGCCGGGCTGCCTATCGGGGAGGTCACCGTGGACAATCTGGAAGCAGGTACTGAGGCTCCAGCTCAATTAATCTGGGATGCTTCATCAGTTGCTACTGGCTGGCACATTATTTACGCCTTAGCCGATTCAAATGGAGTTATCGCTGAGGCTAATGAAGACAACAACACTAGTTGGTTCCACGTGGGCCTTCTACCTGATCCAGCCCTAAGGTTGGAGGAAATCAGATTGAGTAGTATCCCGGGTAGGACAGAAGTAACTATCCCGGTGTTTAATCTAGGGATACGCGGCGTCGCCAACCTCATGCTGGGACTCTACGACCGTGAGCCAATTTCCGGAACAGTGCCCATAACTTCAACCCGACTGAGCATCCCAGCTCAACAATCCCAAACGGTTACCATAACTCTGAACACATGGCTTCCTGGCTTTTATGTAGGGTTAAATGTAAACCACGAAGTGGAGGAAATGGACATCGGTAACAACATTGTAATGGTAGGAACCGCCATCCGGGTTTACCTTCCCCTTGTCCTACGCAATTACCGGTAGCAGGAACGGCCGGGGCGGGTCGGGAGGCCTGCCCCGGCTTCTACTTCAAATACGCTGCGCTTAGCTACTTGGCAAGCTGAGCTATGCCATAAATGGTGGCAGCAAAGCCTAAATGTTCCTTTATCTGCCGCCTGAAATGCCGGCAATTTGACTTGGAAGGCCAATTGTGATATAGTAGCAACAAAACCAGTGAAGGAGGGGAAAGCTTTAGGTGAAACCGCAATACCGTGTGAACCATGAGATTCAGGCCCCAAGGGTGAGGGTCATAGGCGAAGACGGCCGGCAGATCGGTATCATGCCTATACAAGAAGCCCTGAAGCTGGCTTACCAGAAGGACCTGGATTTGGTTGAAGTCGCCCCCGATAGCGACCCCCCAGTCTGTAGGTTGATGGATTACGAGAAGTTCCTCTACGAAAAGGCCCGAAGGGAAAGGGAAAGCCGTAAGGCACGCAAAGGGGGAGAGGTTAAAGAGATTAGGCTGCGCCCAGGTATATCCGAACACGACCTTTCTTACCGCATCCAGGATATAAAGGAGTTCCTGAAAGAAGGCAATAAGGTAAGGGTGAGGGTGCTGTTCAAAGGGCGAGAGGTGGACCACCCAGAGCTCGCCCTCAAGCTCTTGGAAAGGGTAATGGCCGGATTGGCAGATATCGCTAAAATAGACCAGAAACCTCAGTCCGATGGAAGAAGTTTGGTGATGATTCTGGCATCAAAGTGAGGAGGTGGGAAAGTGCCGAAGATTAAGACTCATAAGGCTACAGCAAAACGCTTTAAGGTTACAGGCAAAGGCAAGATTATGAGGACAAAGCAGGGCAAAAGCCACCTGCGCCGGAAGAAATCGGCCAGGGTGAAGGCTTTGTTCCCCGAAATGCTGGAGGTTACTACCAGGGGCGATAAGAAGAAGGTTCGCCGCCTTGCACCATACCTTGGCTAAGGAGGAGTTGAAGTGAGGGTAAAGGCAGGAGTTGTAACCAGAAGACGCCACAAAAGGGTCCTTAAGCTTACAAAGGGCCAGTTCGGGGCAAGACATGCCCTATTCAAGCGGGCCCATGAGGCTATGATGAAATCCCTCGCCTATGCCTATAAGGACCGAAGGGAACGGAAGAGGGATTTCCGACGCCTCTGGATCGTAAGGATTAACGCCGCAGCAAGGGCCCATGGCCTGACTTACGGAAAGTTCATCTTCGGCCTGCGAAAGGCAGGGGTTGAGGTCAACAGGAAAATCTTAGCCGAAATGGCAGTAAGAGACCAGGGGGCTTTCGCCAAGCTGGTAGAGGTGGCTAAAGCTGCTCTTTAACAGTTGAAAAGGGCCGGGAAGGTGGGGTGATTAAAAGCCTAAAGAACGAGAAGGTTAAGCTCGCTCGCTCCCTATTGACCCGCAAAGGGCGATGGAAGCACAGGCTTTTCTTGGTAGAAGGGGTCCGGATAATAAGAGAAGCTGTTGGCGCAGGATTTAAACCCGTCTTTGTCTTCTATTCGGAGGATTTTGCCCCCAAGGAAGTTCTGCCCCTGGAAGAGGCTTCGTGCTATCAGGTGCCGGAGGCGATAATAAAGGCCATTTCTTCAACCGTAACCCCTCAAGGCATAGTGGCCGTTTTCCCTTTCCCGGAGCTTCCGCTCCCGGAAGACTGGGAACTGGCTGTGGTCCTGGATGGGGTCCAAAACCCCGAAAATCTGGGGGCAGTGATGCGCACTGCTGCGGCCGCAGGGGCGGCTTTCTTAGCCACAACCCCTGGCTCCGCCGACCCCTTCAACCCGAAAGCGGTGCGGGCAGCAATGGGCGCTCACTTCCACATCCCCCTAAAACCCAATGCCCCCTGGGAGGAGCTCAGAAGCCTCCTCCAGGGCAAACAAATCCTCCTGGCCGACCCACAAGGGCCAGTCCCTTACTTCGCAGTGGACTGGACTGCCCCTTCGGTCCTGGTGATAGGAGGTGAGGCAAGGGGGGCTACTGGAGAAGCCCGCCAGTTGGCTCACCAAATTGTTTCTATCCCCATGGCAAGGCCGATTGAATCCTTGAACGCAGCCGTAGCCGCCGGAATTATCCTCTACGAAGCCTTCCGCCAGCGCCTCCTTTCCCGGCCCTGTTGAGAAAAGGAGGTGGATTATGATGATTCTTCTGCGCTTTTTGGGAATGATTATCTTTGGCTTCATCGGTTGGCAGATTGGTACTCTGTTGGCCGGAGGCTTCTTTGACCAATCCTTCCGTTACATCCTAAGCCTCTCTTTGGCCTCGGGAGCGCTGGGCTTCGTTATAGCTCCGTGGATAACGATATACCCATTCCGGTGGATTAAGGAGAGGGTGAAGATATTGCCGGCCCGGAACCTCATAGCCGGGTTCATCGGGCTTGTCTTGGGGCTCCTGATTTCGGCTCTCCTTTCCATACCAATCTCGTTCCTGCCCAGCCCTCTGGGGAAAATCCTCCCCTCCATTGCTACAATCATCGTCACTTCCTTTGCCGTAATGGTAGCAATAATCCGCCAAAACGACCTCTTGCGCCTCTTGGGGTCAAGGTTTGCCCTCAAAGGCGAGCCATTGCCCTCTGAAAATTACATCATCCTGGACACCAGCGTGATAATTGACGGGCGCATAGTGGATATAAGCCGGACGGGCTTCCTGCGAGGCACGCTTCTAATCCCGCGCTTTGTCCTCAACGAGCTCCGCTACATAGCCGATTCACAGGACATCCTCCGGCGCAACAGAGGCAGGAGAGGCCTTGAAATGCTGGAAAAGCTCCGCAAAGAGGCCATAATCCCAGTGCAAGTCAGCGATATTGACGTGGAAGAAGGGAAAGAGGTGGATGAAAAGCTCATCCTCCTGGCCCGCAAGCTCCAGTGCCCAATCCTCACCAACGATTACAACCTCAACCGGATAGCCCGCCTGCAAGGGGTTGAAGTCCTAAACCTGAACGAGTTGGCCAACGCCGTAAAGACGGTGGTGCTGCCCGGTGAAAGCATAACCATCCACATAATCCAAGAGGGGAAGGAACCCAACCAAGGAGTGGGTTACCTGGATGACGGAACCATGGTGGTGGTGGAGAACGGCCGCCGCTTCATCAACTCCACAATTGAAGTAACCGTAACAAAGGTCCTCCAAACCGATAAAGGTAGGATAATCTTCGCTCAGCCCGATGGCCGGAAGTAGGAGGGGCTATGGCGCTGGAAATCTACAACACCCTTACCCGCCGGAAAGAGAAGTTTGAACCTTTGCACCCAGGCTTCGTCGGAATTTACGTGTGCGGGCCTACGGTTTACGACCACCCTCACATCGGCCATGCCAAGAGCTACGTGTCCTTTGATGTAGTGGTGCGATTCCTGCGCTACCTGGGCTATAGGGTCCGTTACGTCCAGAACATAACCGATGTCGGCCACTTGTTGGAGACGGGGGAAGATAGGGTGCTTAAAAAGGCCAAGATTGAGCGCCTTGAGCCGATGGAAGTGGTGGAAAAGTACACCCGCAGCTACTTTGAGGACATGGATGCCTTAAACGTCCAGAGGCCCGATATTTCCCCCAGGGCCAGCGGGCACATACCCGAGCAGATAGAGCTGGTAAAAACCCTACTGGAGAAAGGCTTCGCTTACGAGGTTAACGGCTCCGTTTACTTTGAAGTGGCCAAATTCCCGGAGTATGGGAAGCTTTCGGGGCGGAAGGTTGAAGAGCTCATTGAGGGTTACCGGATTGACCCCAGCCCCGATAAGAAGCATCCGGCCGATTTTGCCCTTTGGAAGAGGGCCGAGCCTGAGCACATAATGCGCTGGCCGAGCCCATGGGGATGGGGCTACCCCGGCTGGCACACTGAATGCTCAGTTATGTCCACAAAATACCTCGGCCAGCCGTTTGACATACACGGCGGGGGTATGGACAACATCTTCCCCCACCACGAGTGCGAAATCGCCCAAAGCGAGGCCGCCTACGGCATCCCCTTCGTCCGCTACTGGATGCACAACAACATGGTGACGGTTGAAGGGGTCAAGATGAGCAAGTCTTTGGGGAACGCCATCTACCTTAAGGAACTCTTCAAGCGCTATAGCCCTATGACGGTGCGCTTCTTCATCCTAACCAGCCACTACCGTTCACCTTTGGACTTCTCCGATGAAGCCCTATCGGCTGCGGAGAGGGGGCTTGAGAGGCTCTGGAACACGGTCAAAGAGGTAAGGGAACGCATACCGTTCTCCGAGACTGGCCCCATCCCCCAAGATGTGGCCGATGTTCTGGCTTCGCGCAAGGCTCGCTTCCTGGCGGCCATGGAGGACGATTTCAATACCCCCTTGGCCATCGGCGAGCTCTTTGAGCTCTCAAGGGAAGTTAACACTTGGCTTGCAAGCGACCGGCCACTTTCCAAAGATGCCCTGATGGCCATAGATGGCCTCTACACCGAGCTTGGCGATACTATCTTGGGCATAATACCCAAGAAGTTCCCGGAAGAAGTAAGGGGAGAGCTGGAAGTACCGCTCATCCAGCTCCTTATAGAACTGCGTCAGGAATTCCGCAAAGCCCAGGACTGGGAGAAGGCCGACCGCATAAGGGCGAGGTTGCGGGAACTGGGCATAATCCTTGAAGATACACCCCAAGGGACCAGGTGGCGAAGGGCAAGGGTTTAAAAGAGGAAATTTTAAAGCCAAATCCTGGGCGGGAATTTCTCTACGGCCGCCATCCTGTGCTGGAGTCCTTGAAGGCCCGGCGCCGAAAGTTCTATCGCCTCATCCTGGCCGAAGGGACGAAGGATTCCCCGCCGATAAGCGAAATCATCTCTTTAGCCGGCCGCTTCGGCCTCTATCCAATTTTCATGCCGAAAGAGAAGCTTGACTCCGCCGTGCCCGATGGTTCCCATCAGGGTGTCCTCTTGGAATCCTCACCTTACCCTTACGCCTCCTTGGACGAAATCCTACAAGGCGAAGAGGGGGTCATATTGGTCCTGGATTTACTGCAGGACCCGCAGAACGTAGGAAGCCTCCTGCGCACAGCCGAAGCCACAGGCGTGAAAGGGGTCATAATCCAAGAGCGGAATGCTGTAGGGATAACCCCGGCGGTGGTGAAGGCTTCGGCTGGAGCTGTTGAGCACCTTAAAATCGTCCAGGTCCCAAACCTGAACCGAACCTTGGAGAAGCTGAAGGAGGAAGGGTTCTGGATTGCTGGGCTTGAAGCCTTGCCCCAAGCCCAAGATTTGTGGGAAGCCAGCCTTCCCTTCCCCATCGCTTTAGTGGTAGGAAGCGAAGGGAAAGGGCTGAGGCCTTCGGTAAGGGAAAAGTGCGACTTTTTCCTCAAGTTGCCGATGGAAGGCAAAGTTTCCTCGCTAAATGCCGCAGTGGCTGGCTCCATAGCCTTGTATTGGCTTTACCGATCCCGCCCCCGAAAGGAGGATTCATGAAGGTCCTGGTAACAGGAGGCGCGGGCTTCATCGGCTCGCATGTAGTGGATTTCTTCATCCGTGAAGGGCATGAAGTCGTTGTGGTTGACAACTTGCACACGGGTAAAGTGGAGAACCTGAACCCCAGGGCCCGCTTCTACCAGGTGGACATCCGCTCACCTGAGCTGGAGGAAGTATTTGCCAAGGAAAGGCCTGAGGTTATCTCCCACCAAGCAGCTTTGGTGAACGTCCGGGAATCAATGCTCAAGCCTATGCTTTATGCCGAAGTCAACATCCTCGGTTCGCTTAACCTTCTGGAGCTGGCTCGCCGCTACGAGGTTAAGAAGATAATCTATGCCTCCACAGGCGGTGCGGTCTACGGGGAGCCTGAGTACCTCCCGGTTGATGAGGAGCACCCCATAAATCCCTTGGACCCCTACGGCGCCAGCAAGCATGCCGTGGAACATTACCTGCACTTATACTACCTCAATTACGGCCTTGAATACATCTCCCTCCGCTACCCTAACGTTTACGGTCCCAGGCAGGACCCCTTTGGGGAAGCCGGTGTGGTAGCGATATTCACAGGGCAGATGTTGCGTGGAGAACAGCCTGTAATCAATGGGTCAGGGGAACAGGAGAGGGATTTCCTCTATGTGGAAGATGTAGCCAGGGCCAACATCCTGGCTTTGGAAAAAGAAGGGTGCGGGATTTACAACCTGGGCTGGGGGAAGGGCACATCGGTCAATGAGATTTTTCGGCTTCTCAAGGAACTGACTGGTTATCCAGGTAAGGCCGTGCATGGCCCGCCCAAGCAGGGGGAAGTGTTCAAAATATGCCTCAAAGCGGATAAAGCCAAGCGTGAACTGGGCTGGGAACCGCTTGTCCCCTTGGAAGAAGGGCTAAGAGCCACGGTTGAATATTTCCGCAGGAACTTAGCCTAATCTCGCCTGGCCTTTAATTTTTGAATTTTGAACCGCAAAGGGCGCCAAGGCCGCAAAGTTTTTAACCCCTTTAGTAGGGGGCGAGCAGCCAACTCTTGCCACTCGGCCATAAAGGGGACCCAGAACACCGGCGAACCCTAAGCCCACGGGGGTGGGCAAACGGGGGGTCCAGGGGGCGAAGCCCCCTGGCGGGGGGTCGTGGGGGGTGTGCCCCCTTCCGACCTAACCCCCTGACCCCCTTCCCTGCGAGGGAAGGGGGAGAATTCTGGCGATGGCGAGGTTCTCCCCTCCCCGCTCCGGGGAGGGGTCGGAGGAGAGGTCAACCCCGCCACGAGTGGGACCCAAAACTCTGGCAAACCCTCAGCCAACGAGGGTGGGGAACGGGGGTCCAGGGGGCGAAGCCCCCTGGCAGGGGGCTGTGGGGGGTGTCCCCCCGCAAAACCATAAAAGGGGGCGAGTAACCCACATTAGCAACCCCGCTACGAGTGGGACCCAATACGCTGGCAAACCCTAAGCCTACGGGGGTGGGCAAACGGGGGTCCAGGGGGCGAAGCCCCCTGGCAGGGGGTTGTGGGGGGTGTCCCCCCGCAAAACCATAAAAGGGGGCGAGTTGCCCACATTAGCAACCAAGCCACGGGTGGGACCCAGAACACCGGCGAACCCTAAGCCCACGGGGGTGGGCAAACGGGGGGTCCAGGGGGCGAAGCCCCCTGGCGGGGGGTCGTGGGGGGTGTCCCCCCACAAATTCAAATTCTTTGCGTTCTTTGCAAGCAATCTCCTTGCAGGGGGTTGGGACGAAGCGATGCCTCGCCCCTACCTTGCTTCGCCGCCTCCGGTGGCTCGCAATGACATTTTCCTTTCCCTCCGTTCTGTGCTATAATTTTGGCACATCTTTTCAGAGGGGGAAAGGCTTGGGAGGAGAAGGGAAAATCCGGTGCAGTGTTGGCGTTACTGCCTACAATGAAGAGGCCAATATCGGCAAGCTTTTGGATGCCCTCCTCAACCAGAAACTACATGAAGTGGAGATTACGGAAATAATAGTCGTGGCCTCGGGGTGCACCGACCGCACCGTGGACATAGTGCAGGAATATCAGAAAAAGGACCCCAGGATAAAGCTTCTGGTCCAAGAACGCCGAGAAGGCAAAACCTCGGCCGTAAACCTGTTTTTAAAGCACGCTAAAGAGGATATATGCGTCCTGGAAAGCGGCGATACCCTCCCCCGCTACGACGCCATTGAAAACTTGGTCCGAATGTTCAAGGACCCCAAAGTGGGCATGACCGGAGCGCAAAAGGTAGCAGTTAACACCCCGGACCACATCATTGCTGCCCTCTCTCACCTCAGGCTTAAGCTGGAGCATGAACTGTGCATGGAAATCCCGAGGCTTGGGGAGCTAATCGCCTTCCGCAAGGTCTTTGACCAGATTCCGCCGGATGTGGCTATGGATGAAGCCTTTGTGGAAGCTTTAGTCATAAGGCGAGGGCTTGAGGTGCGTTATGCCCCCGATGCCGTAGTCTTCAACATGGGTCCTACAACTCTCGGCGATTTCATCCGCCAGAGGCGACGGAACTATGCCGGTCACCTCCACCTCATGCGCAAATATGGCTACAAAGTTGCCAGCTTGGATACCTGGCGGGTCGTGCGCCTCTGGCTTGCAGAACTTTGGGGGGCAATAAGGCTAATATACGTCCTCATAGCCTTAGCGGCGATAGAAGCCTTCGCCCGGCTACTTGGCGCTTACGATTACTACATCCGCGGGCGCAAGCACGTAATCTGGGATATGGCTTGGACTACCAAGAAGGTGGAGCCTCCGCCGAGGTTGGAAAAGGCCCCGCCTTCGGCTATAAGCAAGCTTACCCTGGACCCCTTCGCACCAATTATTGATGCCGGGGACAAAGAGGAATGAGAAGGGCCATCACCACGGCCTTGAAGGTAGCCATAAGCCTGGGCCTTCTGATTTTCCTCCTCACCAAACCCGAGATACACCAATCATGGGAACTTTTCCTTAAAGCCAGGCTTGAGCTTTTGGCTTTAGCTTTCGCCTTCTATTTCCTGGCCATCTTCGCCAACATCTACAAATGGCAATTGCTCCTGAAATCGACGGGGATGGATGTGCCGTTCGGCAACCTCACCGGCTACTTCTTCACTGGCCTTTTCTTCGGCAATTTCCTCCTCCCGATGGTGGCTGGGGATGTGATGCGGGGCTACGGTTTAGCCGTAGATTCAGAGCAAGCGGCCGAAGCAGCCATCTCGGTTCTAGTGGATAGACTTGTGGGATTGGCTTCCTTCCTCTTCGGTGGGCTTTTAGGGGTGGCCTTTGCCCTCTGGGGGCTCGGAAGGAGGGACTTTTCCAGCTTGGCTTCGGTGGTCTTAGCGGCGAACGTCCTTTTCTTCCTGGGTTTTGCTTCCCTCCTCAGCCGCCGGCTCCGAAGGATTTTGGAGCGGATTATCGGAGGAAATGCCATCTTTATGCGCCTTTCAAGCGCCGTGAACGCTTACAGGGAGAAGCCTGCGGCCCTGGCCAAGGCTTTCCTTGTAGCAATTTTAGGCCTTTACTTGACAAGCCTAGTGAACTGGTGCGCCTCGGAAGCCGTCCATGCCGGAATTTCGCCAATCTACATCTTCATCCTCAACCCCCTCACACCTTTTGCTCCCTTGCTCATACCATCCGTTGGGGGGCTTGGAGTGAACCAAGGGACTTTCGTCTTTCTCTACAGTAATGTGGCGGGGGTAGCCTCGCCAGCCGGGGCTTTTTCCCTTTCCCTGGTCATGCAGGCTATAATTTATATAACAAGCCTTCCCGGTGCCTTCCTGTGGTGGCGCCAAAAGAGGAAACAAGGAGGGAGAACATGGTAAGAGAAAGGGAACAAGAGCTAAGGAGGAGGAGAGTCCGCAAGCAGAAGCTAAAGAAGCTGCGGGCTAAATTGGCCGCTACAACTGACCCTGCCGAAAGGGAGCGGATAATTCAAAAAATCCGCAAGATAAGCCCGTGGGCTCCGATTGAATTGCCCCCTAAGCCCGCTCAGGGCCAATGAAGAGAGGCCGGGCTATGGCCCGGCTTTTTTCATTCCAAGTACCCTGTTTATGCTTTCCACCAGCTCGTTCGGGCCAAAAGGCTTGGTGATGTAATCATCAACTTTGGCTATGTGCAGTCCCAAAATCTTGTCTATGCTCTGAGCACGAGCCGTGACCACAATAACCGGGATATCTTTCAGTTCTTCATCGCTTTTCAGCTGGCGGTAGACTTCCCAGCCGTCTACTTCCGGCATCATCAGGTCCAGAAGGATGAGGTCGGGCTTTTCAGACTTGGCTTTCTCCAGCCCCTCTTTACCGCCAACCGCCCCCTTGACTTCAAACCCCCTTTTCTCCAAGATGACTTTTATCAGCTCTATCATCTCCGGCTCGTCTTCTATGCAGAGTATGCGCTTCTTCTCTTCCACAGTTCCCCTCCTAATCGCTCACATTTCTCCCCAAGGCTGGCATTATCACTGGCTTAGCAATCACTATAACCCTGTGGGAGTTACCACGAGGGGGCCAACAAGTGATGAGGGTCAAGGTCTCATCCGGTGTAGGGTCCATGTACCTGGCGTTGGCCCGGCGTTGTTCTTCGCTCACCCCCTTTTCCTGAACCAGGATAACTTCTTTAACCTCGTAGGCAAAGGCTTTACCTTCGGCGTTGTAGAGGAAAATTTTATCGCCCGGCTTTAGTTGCCAAAGCCTCTGGAAGACTTTACCCTTTATGTTATTGTGCCCAGAAATCACGATGTTCCCCTTTTCACCGGGGTTAGCACTGGTGGAATGGTGACCGGCGGCATAATCGGCCGTCTCCCACTGGGCTTGAGGGCCTTTCTCGGTTTGGATAATTTTCAGTCCGACTTCAACTACCGGCGCATCAACCCCTATCGCCGGAATGACAATCCTCACAGGCTTTGGGGCACGGGTAGGGATTGGGTTAGAAGGCCTTGGTTCTGCAGCCGTTGGCGTAGGGGCAACGTTTAGAGGCTCCGGGGTTGAAGAAAAGGCTACCGATTGGGCCCCCGTTTCCCCCCGCTGGATTAGGCCTATCGCCATTATCTCAGCTAAGATTAAGAGCCAGGGGAAAAACTTGGTCATGAATTACCCCTGCCAATGTGGCTTAGAGCTTTCTCCACCAAGCTCCTGGGGTTATGGAATAAGGTAAGCTCCAGCTCCTCCCCCTCCAGCCCAGCTCCCATAGCCACTTTCCTGGCCAGCTCCGGGTCCATGAGGTCGCCTGAAGAGTGAGCATCGGAATTGACCAGTAACTTTGCTCCGGCAAGCTTTGCTATTTTGACCACATGGCCATTGGTCAGGCAATGCCATTTTCTGGCACTTATCTCTAAGTAAACCCCGTTTTGGGCGGCTATTTGTGCTTCCTCCAAGGTTATGAAGCCAGGGTGGGCCAAGATGTCAACGTAGGGGCATTCCACAGCAGCTCGGTTTGTGCCCGGCTGAACCGGCTCCATCATCGTCTCACCATGCACGACTACAATCCCGGCCCCCAATTCCTTGGCCTTCTTAGCCAGAGGGGATATCAGCGAAGGCGGGACATGGGTTATCTCAACCCCTGGAATGATTGGTATAGGCAAGCTATCGGCTTGCTCCTTGGCCAGTTTGGCCAGCTCTTTTACGACCCTTTCAAGGTTTGAGGCATCAGCGTGATCGGTTATGGCTATGGCAATGCATCCTTTGATGTAGGCCCGACGTATAAGCTCGCTGGGCAAAAGTTCCCCATCACTGAAGAAAGAATGGGTGTGCAGTTCATAGTGGCCACGCATCGTTCTCTCCTTTTAAAGTGGGCAAATTGGTGGTGTAGCCCTCTTGTGGGCTGAGGATTTCACCATCCTCTTCACCTTTAGAACCAGGGGGGAAGACTCATCGGCTTCCCCGTTTTCCAAGGCTTCCAAGATGGAATCCAGTTCAGGATAAGTTATGCCCATTTCTCCTTCATCGGTCTGGCCTTCCCAGAGGCCGGCGCTGGGAGGCTTGAGGATTATTTCCTCCGGGATTCCGAGGTAGCGGGCAAACCCCCTGAGCTGGGTTTTATACAAGTTGCCGATTGGGAGCAGGTCAACCCCCCCATCGCCGTATTTGGTGAAATAGCCGACCATAAGCTCGCTTTTGTTTCCGGTCCCTACAACCAAGTAGTTGAGGTTATTGGCGTAGTAGTATAAGGTGAGCATCCTAAGGCGCGGCTTGAGGTTGGCCCTGGCCATTGGAGTGCCTGGGGGTAGGATTGTGAGCAAGAGGTCGTAAACTGGGGTCAAGTCCACAGTCTCAGTTTTCAATCCGAAGGTTTTAGCTACAAGGGTGGCGTGCTCCAAGTCCTGCAGATGACTGTGGCAGGGGAGGATAAGGGCTAAGTGGTTATCGCCCACAGCCTTCTTAACCAACACAGCGGTTACGGAGGAATCAAGGCCTCCGCTTATTCCCAAGACGAGGCCCTTGGCCCCGGCTTCTTCCGCTTTGCCCTTGAGCCATTGGACAATTTTACGCTCAATTTCCTCATAGTCCATGGAATTCCTCCTATTCAAGCTTTTTGGTTGCCTCGTAGGCCAGGATTATAGCCTCGGCCACCTCCTTCATGGGCTTGCGGGTATCCATACTCAGCTTCTGGATGCGCCTGAAGGCCTCGGCTTCAGAGAGGCCTTGGGTATCCATGAGGATTCCCTTAGCCCTTTCCACCAATTTGCGGGTTTCAAGCGCCTCTTTGAGGTCGGCCACCTCTTTTTTGAGGGCTCTGAACTGCTCAAAGCGGGCCAGGGCTATTTCTATAGCCGGGGCCAGGTCCGATTCCCGGAAGGGCTTTACCAGGTAAGCTACAACCCCTGCTTCCTTAGCCTGGTCCACAAGCTCTTTCTGGCTGTAGGCGGTGAGGAAAATTACGGGTGCAATGTCCTCCTGGGTGAGGATGCGGGCGGCTTCAATTCCATCCATATCCGGCATTTTTATGTCCATAATCACCAAGTCGGGACGGAGTTCACGGGCCATGTTCACGACGCTTCTTCCGTCCCCGGCTTCTCCTACGACGAGGTAGCCGAGGTTAGTGAGCATTTCTTTAAGGTCCATGCGGATTATTGGCTCATCATCGGCTATGATTATCCTGACCTTCCGCACAGCCACCCTCCTCTTCGGCGATTAGCTTTATTATACCCCTATGGATTAAGGACGCAAAGTTTTCCCCGCTCATGCTTCTTTGAAAGGGATTGGCTTTCGCCGACCCTGATTAAGGGGGAGGCTTCGCCCCCTGGACCCCCGTTGGCCCACCCCCGTGGGCTTAGGGTTCGCCAGCGTTCTGGGTCCCACTCGTGGCGGGGTGGCTAATGGGGGCTACTCTCCCCCTTTTATGGTTTTGTGGGGGCACATCCCCCATGCCCCCTGGGAGGGGGCTGCGCCCCTCCACCCCCAGTTCCCCACCCCCGTAGGCTGAGGGTTTGCCGGCGTTTTGAGGCCCACTCGTGGCGGGGTGGCTAATGTGGGCAGCTCGCCCCCTCTTTATGAATTTGTGGGAGGACACCCCCCACGACCCCCCGCCAGGGGGCTTTGCCCCCTGGGCCCCCGTTGGCCCACCCCCGTAGGCTTAGGGTTTGCCAGGGTTTTGAGACCCACTCGTGGCGGGGGTTGGCAAGCAGGGCTTCTCAACGCTCTAACAATTGTACAGCCAAGCAAGGCCTCGGTCTGGACGAGCCGACGCCGCCCTGCGTCCATCAGGAATGTACCGGAAACCCTGTAAGCGAATGACATTTATCGCCGCGCACCTAATGGCATGAAGAGGACGACCAATCTTACAAGCATTATTCCGGTCCTCATTGTATGTCACATCTAAAACCCAGAAACCACTGTTTTCAATCTCCCAATGCC
>Ga0078972_1005641_pt1 | contig 31352 bp, 36 predicted proteins | sample YelNatPaOPGAMG01_FD_67568 | JGI IMG/M metagenome (GOLD analysis project Ga0078972, IMG submission 67568) | Hot spring thermophilic microbial communities from Obsidian Pool, Yellowstone National Park, USA - OP-RAMG-01 (SPADES assembly) (version 2) | ecosystem: Environmental > Aquatic > Thermal...
CGCCTGAAACTTCATGTCCTAAAATCCATGGTTTTTCAATTTTTTTGTCTCCTGTGTAAAATCGAAGATCTGAAGGGCATACTCCACAAGCTTTAACTCGAACTAGCACTTCTTTTGAACCTACTTTTGGTTTTGGCAAATGCTCAACGCGAATATCTTTTTCTTTATATATTACTGCTGCTTTCATGTTTAATCTCCCATCTATATCAAAGATAATTTATTGAAAACTTCTTTTAGATTTGGGTAAACTTCTTTATACACTTCATAAATTTTAGAGTACTTTTGATGATTCTCTAAATCAGGCTTTATTCTCTCGCTAATCTTCACCATGTTTTCCACAGCTTCACTCACTCTTAAGTAAGCCTTGATGCCAATGCTAGCAAGAATGGCAGCGCCAAGACCAGTCACATCAGACACTTTAATCCTTAAAAATTCTTTCCCAATTGTATCAGCCTTTATTTTATTCCATAAATTGCTTTTTGAACCCCCGCCACCAACTCTAACACTTTTTATTTCGATACCTAATTTACTAAAGGCTTCAAGAATATGAGCGAGGCTAAAAGCAATTCCTTCTAAAATAGCTCTTATAAAATGCTTTTCCTTAGTAGTTAATGAAATTCCAATAAATGCTCCCTTAGCATTTAAATCAAAGAAGGGTGCGTATTCTCCAGCTAAATATGGAAGAAATATAAGACCATTGCTTCCTAACTCGCTCTCTTCTGCCTGCTTTAATAAAGCATCGTATTTAATCCGCTTTTTAAACAGTTCTTTAAACCATTGTAAAGCTGCACCTGAAGTTGCTGTAGATGCGTAACCTATCCATAACCCTTCAATTAAATGTTGCCAACAAAAAATTGATTCTCCAATAGAGGGAGGTAGAGATTTATTTGTTACTACAGCAACTATTTCTGTTGCTCCAGTCACATCCATTATTGAACCGGCTTCTGTTAACCCTGAACCTACTATAGCGCACATACCATCTCCAGAGCCACAAATAACAGGCGTCCCCTCTTTTAATCCAGTTTGTTTAGAAGCTTGCTTATTTACATATCCAATAACCTCTTGAGGCTTACATATTTTTCCAAACCACTCTTCTGGAATTTCGAGAGTCTCTAAAATGTCTTTAGACCATAAGTAATTTCTATAATCAACTAGGCCAGTCCACCATGCTTCTAAAAAGTCTGTAGCAACTTCTCCAGTTAATTGATAATTTATAAAATCTTTAGCACCAATGCATTTTTTCACTTGTTTTACTATTTCAGGTTCTTTCTCGCGTAACCATAAAATTTTTGAAATTGGTAATCCAGGAAACATTGAAGCAGGAAAACCAGTAATTTCTTTAACTTTCTCTAAACCAACTTCACTAAATATTAACTTGGTTTGCTCTTCCCCCCTCATATCAGAGTATATTATTGCTCGTCTTAATGGTTCCCCATGATTTCCTAAAAGAACCAAGCTAGGGAATTGGCCGGTGGAACATACACCAATAATATTTTTTGCTGAAGCCTTAGACCGTTTTAAAACTAATTTTATACATCTGCATACTGCTTTCCACCATTCTTCAGCATTTTGCTCAGAAAAACCTCTTTTTGGCAAGTACAATGGGTAACCTTTTTGAGCTTGTGCAATAAGATCTCCGTTTAAATTAAAAATTGATGTTTTACAGCTTGTTGTTCCTATATCTATACTGATTAGATACTCCAAAATTTTATACACCTTTAAAAAAAATGAGAGAAAGAAGTTTATTCAGGCGGTATTTCTTTGAATAGTAATGAAAGATTTATTCCCTTTCTTTTATTATACACGTATGAAATTCCAAATATTGGCACAGCGATTAAAAGCATTGCGATATTAAATGCAAAAGATATAGGATCAAGCCCACCAAGCGCTGGAGCAGAATAGGCAGCATAAACCATGAATCCTGAAAATACAGCCATAATAGCTCCAGATATCGATAATAACGGAATACCTAAAACTTTCTTTTTAGCTCCTTCAGGGAATTTTTCAAACATTTCCTTCTTTTTATATGGGAAGAGCAAACTTGCAATAGCTACCATAAATAACACCGCTTCCATAACCATAAATGTATTCACAATCATAACAGCATATGTTGTATAAGCTACAAATATTGTTAGCAACTCTCCAACTATTGCGCATGCTAAAATTGTGTATACCGGGGCTCGAAATCTTGCACTTACTTTAGATAATCGAGTTGGTAGAATTCTGTCAAAAGACCAAGCGAAAACATTTCTAGTAGCTAAGAGCAAATTTGGCGGATTAAGGTAAACAGCGCTTAAAAACCAGCCTATGGAGATCGCTAGCAAAATAGCTGTATTTGAAGTTAAAATAAGAGCATAGTTCTGTGGGTAAGGTGGAAACTTCAGTGGGTAAGCTTCTGAATGCGTTACCCATAACCAAGTTAAAGCTGAATGAAAATTAAATCCAGCAGTATGATAGATTGTTTCTCCTAAAGCAACATACCAAGCTCCCATAGCTAATAAACCGCCAATCATGCCAATCCAAGCTGCTTTCTCAACTTTCCTTATTTCTCCGCCTACATAGGCTGGAAAACCTGCCCAACTATAGTTTTGAAATGGAAACACTAAACCAAATAATGTAGCTGTTAAAGTCCAACCTGGAATCCAACCGAAAGATTTAGCAGTTTCTATAACTCCTTGATAATCTATTCCAGTTACCGCTTTATTAAAAGCAGCAACAAAAGCTTCATGTGGGGTACCTAAAAGCAAAGCCATATAAATTACGCTTCCTGCCAAAGATGCTCCAAAAATAACTCGATAAAACTTTACATATGTTGTAGATCCAAATAAAAGTAAAAGTGCAATTAAGATATTGTACACAGTCCCTATTATTACGGAGCCGATTAAGCTTGAGGCAAAGTTAGCAGCATTATTCATCCCTAAACTAAGGAGAATGGGCGCTAAAAAGAATGGTCCAAGCGTTTGAGAATTCATAGCAAACCAGTTTAAAAAGACAAATGTAAGAAACCAGTTTATTGCAAAACCAAAAGCTGGATGAACAGCTCTGCTAAACCAAACATAATCTCCTCCAGACCTTGGAAGAGCAAGCGTCCAAATAGCATATACAGTTGCGGCGCCTAATCCTACAGCAAATATTCCAAGAAAATATGATAAACCTAAGTGCACACCCATAAACATTGAGGCGCCCCAAGTCCAAGCCCATAATACACCTTGAGGAGGACTGCACATTGAAATGTTAAGATTTAATGCATCAAAAGCGCTGAATGCTCTAACAAGACCTGAAGCTCGTCTCGCAAATAACATTTCTTCCTTCATATTTTTATCCCATCAATTTTTTGAATACATAATGTAATTATTTTTTCATTTATTATTTAAATTTTCCTCTAATTATGTAAAAAATTTTACATAATTAAAAATAAAATATATGATCGCATTTACATGATGTTTTATAACATTCTTTGCGAAGGAGAATGTGTAAGGCTTGTTAAAAATTCAACTTCAACATTTAACTCCTCTTTTAAACTCTCTACTATTTCTTCTGAAACTGTTGCTAAACAAAATACTGCCACAATAATTCCCCCCAACCTTTTAACGAATCTTGCTAAAGCTTTTAAAGTTTCGCCACTCCATATAATATCATCAATAATAAGTATTTTTTCATCTTTTTTAATAGCCTCCTTAGGTAAAGTAAGAAGCTGTTTTAACCGTGGATTTATAACTTCATCACTTTTAGATCTATAGGGCCAATACCTTTCTTCTAAAATATTTCCTGAGTAAAATCCGTAACCTCTTGCAGCATAAACTAATTTAACTTTTAATAAACTTGCTATTAAAGCAGCGAATAAAAGTCCACCATTTTCAACTGAAAGCACTTTATTAACATTTTTATTTTTATATTTCTCATAAACTTCATAAGCAATTAAATTTGCAAGGTCTATATTTTTAATGAAGATGCTTCCTCCCTCAGGCACAATCATTAATCCCTTTTTAAGAGCATATTCCACTTCCTCAGCTAAGTTAATATATTTTTTTAATGCGTCAATTAATTGTTTAGCTCTTTTAGCGCTTGGCACAGTGATGCCATAAAAGTATTTACTAAGGGTAGGTTGGTCTAAACCAGTAGCTTTAATTAACTCTGAATATTTTAAGCGTTGTTTAACTATTCTTAGCAAGGTTATTGCTTTTAATCGCAAAATAAGCTTATCTATAGAACTCATTTAAAGCATCTCACTTATTCTCGTATAGTAAGGGGAGTGAAACTCAAATTTTTTTACAAATAGTTCTTATTCTTTATTTATCTTGATGGCTCTACCTTCTATTTAATGGTATTGATTTATATTTTAATCAAATTTTTAACTTCGTTTATTTTTCTTCATAATTTTATTTTATTTAAGCCAATATAAAAGCCATATGGTTAGGTTTATTAGAGGTTAATTTAAGCCTAATTAAAATAAAGCTTCTTAAAAGCATGCGTTTTGAACTTATCAAGCTTTAAAGAAATTTAAATTTAGGAAATCAATAGAAATCTTGTTGACATCTAGAAATGAACCGAAAAGTTTATATATAAGTTTTTCAAAGAAAGTTAACCCTTACTAATATTTAAAATTATCTTGATTACAAATGAATTATTTAATCATATTCTTGTTAAAATTTACTTGAAGAATAAGCATGAAAATTATTATGGAGGAATTAAAAGTTTGATTTCACAAAAAGAAAAAATTGTAAAAAAGGAAGAATTCAAGATTACAGAATGTCCTGAATGTAAAAGTAAAGAAATTGTTGAAGATTATGAACAGGGAGAAATTGTTTGTAAAAAATGCGGTTTAGTAATAAATGATCAAGTTTTAAATAAAGGACCTGAATGGAGAGCTTTCACTAAAGAGGAAAGAGAAGAAAGAGGAAGAGTAGGAATTCCATTATCTTTTTCAATTCATGATAAAGGTTTATCTACAGTTATTGAACGTGTAAATAAGGATGCTTATGGCAGAAGCTTACCGATGGATAAAAGAATTGAAATGCTTAGGCTTAGGAAATGGCAAATTAGAACGAGAGTTCACACTTCTATTGAAAGAAATTTAGCTCAAGCAATGGCTGAATTAGATAGATTAGCAGATAAACTTCATCTTCCCCCTCAAATAAAAGAAAGAGCTGCAGTAATCTATAGAAAAGCTTTAGATGCAGGATTAGTAAGAGGCAGATCTATTGCTGCCATAATGGCTGGAGCTGTTTACGCGGCATGCAGATTTTCAGAAACTCCAAGAACTCTTAGAGAAGTGATTGAAGCAAGTGGACTTAAAAGAAGGGATGTAGCTAGATGCTATAGGCTTTTAATTAAAGAATTAAACTTAAAGATGCCAATTGAAGATCCAATGAAAAGCATTTCAAAAATTGCTTCTAGACTTGGTCTTCCTATGGAAACTCAAAGCAAAGCTATAGAAGTTTTAAGGCAAGCTAAAGCTAAAGGTTTAATTGCAGGTAAGGATCCTTTAGGTTTAGCGGCAGCAGCTCTCTATGTAGCTTGCGCAATAGATGGAATAAAGAAAACTCAAAAAGATATTGCTATGGCTGCTGAAGTTACGGAAGTAACCGTTAGAAATAGATATAAAAGCCTTAAAGAAGCTTTAGGATTAAATGTATAAAAAGGAGAGATTTTTTAAACAGCAACTTTTCTTTATGGTTTATTGTTTATTTCAGAATTTCTTTAATTTATGAAAGATTGAAAGCTAAACTTTATTGAACCCATAAATTTAAATATAAGAAAAAACCATTTTTATTTTGTGTTTACTAATAAGAGCGTTTTAAAAATGGGATTAAATAAAAAATTGAAACAAGATTTCTTTTTGGAGGGAAAAAATTAAAGAATGGCTGATGTTTGCCCAGTTTGCGGCCTGCCTAAAGACCTTTGCGTTTGCGGCACAATCAGCATGGAGCAGCAAGCCATTAAAATTCGCTTAGAAACTAGAAAATGGGGTAAACCAACTACAGTAATAGAAGGTTTAGATGGAAAAAGTGTTGATTTAAATCAATTAGCTGCTAAACTTAAAGCTGCTTGTGCTTGCGGTGGCACAACAAAAAATAACATGATTATTCTTCAAGGAAACCATAGAGAAAAAGTTAAAAAACTTTTAATTGAGCAAGGTTTTCCAGAATCTATAATTGAGCTTCATTAGAAAAATGAAGCGTTTTAATTTAGCCAGCATTATTGAAGCTTTTAAAAATTTGAAAAGAGATAAAGGAATCTTAATTTGCCCTAAATGCGGAAGCTTTGAAGTTGCAGCTTCCACACCATTTGATGGAGCTATTTTCCCCTGTAGATATGTATGTTTAAAATGTGGCTTCTCAAATTTTTTATTTTTGGAGGTTTCAAAAAATGATTTAAAAAGCTTTGCTGAAGCTTTACCTTAGTTTTTTTCCGCATTTATCGCAATAATTAGCGTTTTTAGGAACATAATTTTTGCAGCTATTGCATAGTATATAGTCATATTTTCCTGCGTTTAATTGTTGAGAACCATTAAATTGAGTGGATGCATGCGAATGATTGGATGGTTGAGAAAATTGCGTTGAATAATCATATCGAGGAAGTCTTCCTGTTCTAAAAAAGTAGTTTAGCTCCCAATTGGCTTTAGCTAATCTTTCTTTTAAACCCAATATATTTCACCTTTAAAGAAGTAGTAATGCATTTAGATTAAAAACTATTTTTAAAAATGGTTGAGGTAAAAAACAAGTTTAAGATTAAAAAATTTATTTACTCTTTTAAACAAGTTAACAAATTTGAATTATGGTTTAAACCATTTAAACATTAAATACTCGATTTTTTTTGATTTAACGCTTGAAGCTGCTATTATAAATTGTTTTCTAACTGTTGTAGCTAATCTTCCAGCTCTAACAATTTCAAAAGGACCCATTAAATCTTTTTTATCTCTAACTGAAATTATAAATGGTGCATGATCTATTCCAGGTCCATGCTCATAAACAGCAAAATCTGCCCCAAATTTTATTCCAGGTGTAACAACATAACCTTTATCTCTTAAATCTTTATAAACCATATAAGCTTTTTCAAATCCCTTATATGATTTAGATGCTAATTCAATTAAATCTTTTTTTTCAACAGGTTTACCTGTTTTTGCATTTATTATTTCGATTTTATTTGTTTCAAGAAGATAAAGCCCCTCCATTAAATCTAATGTTAATGGTGCATTAAAATCTTGATTTGGTTTAGGTTTAGGTATACCAATAGGTTTTCCATAGAATCCAAGTCTATAAAGAGCCACTCCATCTTGAGGATTCCAAATTACTATTCTAGTGCCTAAAAGTTCACCTTGAATCATTTTATCTCACTTTTTTATGGTGATATAGCAATTAACCTTATTATATCAATTATGTTTATTCCAATATCCGATATATTTTCTATTCGCTCTATAATATCTCTTATTAACAATAATGCTGGGATTGGAAGTTGAGCTGAAAGCAATGTTAAATCCAATTTTCTACGGGCTAAATCTATTTCTTTTTCGCATTCCTCAACTCTATTTACCATTTCTAAAGCCTTTTTATAATTAAAGTTTAATGAAAATATTGTTTCTCTTAATTTTATTGTCTCATCAAGAACCATAAAAGCAAATTTAGAAAGTTCCTCTGCTTGATTTATTTTTATATTCCAATTTCCTTCCATAAAATTAATTAATCTATATCCTGCTGCTTCAGCATTATCTATAATTTTGCTAAATTCAAAAATTAAAGTTAAAAAAATCTCTTTTGAAGTTAAAAAGAATCCTGTTGAAGCCACTTCATCTATAATTCCTCTTTTCAATTTAATCGAATCATTTATTAGGTTTTGCATTTTTTCATAATGCTCCTTAGCTTCTTCCCTTCCATTTTTTGCTATGCAATCCACAATTAAACTTAATTCTCTTATAACATCTAAAATTAAGCGTGCATAATCTTGACATAAATTTAAAAATCTTCTTTTTATAGCTTCCTCATTTTCTATAGGTAAAACCAAAGCTTTCACCACCGTTAAAATTTAACTCTAAAAAATGCTTCTTCTTTAATATGCTTCTTCTTTTAAATGTTAATTAATTCTTCATTTCTTCAAATAAAATTTCCCCATTAAAATATTTTTTTAATTTATCTTCTATATTAACTGTTTTAACTCTTATTTGCTTCCATGAATCTCTATCTCTTAAGGTTACAGTATCATCCTTTAATGTTTGTCGATCAACTGTAATTGCTATTGGCACACCTACTTCATCAGCTCTAGCATATCGTCTACCAATAGACCCTTCTTCATCATAAAAAACATTAAAATTATAATTTAATAATTTAAGATAGATTTCCCAAGCTTTCCGTGTTAATTCCTCTTTTGAAACTAAAGGAAAAACCCCTATTTGTAATGGTGCTAAATCCTTAGGAATCTTCATAACAACTCTATCTTCAACTTTAAAGTAGGAATATTCCATTATAGCATAAATAAGTCTTTCAACACCAAAGCTTGGTTCAACAACATGCGGAATAAATTTTTTTCCAGATTCTTTTATTTGTTTTTCAATTAATTGAATATGGATAGGGTAAATTTTAAATTCTTTAACTTCAAAAAAACCTTTTTCTTTAAAGGATTTTTCAATTTCCTCTGGATTTAATGAAGGTAAAAGCCTAAATATTTTTTCAGCTTCATTTTTAAAAGTTTCTTTAATTGTTTTTGGATTAGGCTTAATAACTTTAACATTTTTTATTTCAGGAGTAGAATAAGCTTTAAACACTTTAAGATCAACTTTTGAGTAAGCTGCATGCCTAGATAAATCGTAATCTCCTCTATAAGCTAATCCAGCTGCTTCAATCCAACCCCATCTTTCCAAAAATATTTCATGATCATATGTTTGAGTTGAATAATGCGCTCTTTCTTGAGGAAGCTTTTCTTTAAATCGTTGTTTTTCTTCAGGAATTCCTATTTGAGAAAAAAATATTTTGGATAAAGCCATAAAATAGGCAAGCCACTCTGTTTTAATATAACCTTTTTCTAAAGCTTCAATAGGTGTTACTTCAATTGGATTTTTTACTCCATTTAATCTAAGTTGCATAGGAAGCAGCTTTAACTTTTCATTTTCAACTTTTGAAAGAAAATTGCATGATGGATTTTCAGGATCAAAAAACAATTCTAACTCCATTAATGTAAATTCTCTAAGCCTTATTGGACCTTGCCTTGGAGAAATTTCATTTCTTAAAGCTAATCCTATTTGAGCTATACCTAAAGGAAGCTTTTCTCTAGAAATTTCATAAAGTCTTTTAAAATTTATAAATATTCCTTGAGCTGTTTCAGGTCTAGCGTAACCAATAGCATCACTATATGGTCCAATATTAGTTTTAAACATTGTAGTAAAATATTCTGGTTCTGAAAGCTCTCCACCGCATTCTAAACATCTAACATTTTTTTCCTCTATAATTTTTTTAAGCTCTATTAAAGAAAGGTTTTCAGCTTCAATTCCAGTTGCTTCATTTATTAATTGATCAGCTCTATATTTTTTTCTGCATTTTAAGCATTCAACCATAGGATCTTTAAAGTGCTCTAAATGACCTGAAGCTTCAAAAACTTTTGAAGGCATAATAATTGGTGTTAAAACTTCAATAAATCCATGAGCTTTAACAAATAATTTTCTCCATTTATCCTCTATTTTATGTTTTAACTCTACTCCTAAAGGGCCTAAATCTATAAAGCCTCCTGCACCACCATAAATTTCAAAGGATTGCCAAAAAAAGCCTCTGCGTTTTCCTAGCTCAACCAAAAGCTCATATTTATCATTCAAAAAGCTTCCCCTTTTTGTAAAGGGTTTAAAATATTTTTTATCTAGCCTTAACGTTTTTAACTATTGGCGGTCTCACCTTTTTTAAAACTCTATAACCGCAATATGGACATTTAATTTCAGGAATTATAAATAGCTGCTCAGCTGTTACTTTAGCTCTGCATTTTAAGCATTCATAAATTATTCCTTTTTTCTCCAATATTAAGTCCCTCTTTAAGCTTTACTTTAAATGTATAACGACTCAAATTTTTTAGCCCATTCTTCATAACGTTCTAAAGTTGATTTGCTTGTTGGTTTAACTTTCTTTAAGGCTTCCTCAAAATGTTTCATGGAGATTTTAAAGTTTGGTTTTTCCCCTTCTTTTCCAGCGTTAGCTTTTAAATATTCTCTCATAGCCAGCATAGCTGCTTCTCTGCATACAGCTTCTAAATCTGCACCTACATAATCTTCAGTTTTTTCAGCTAATTCCTCAATTTTTACATCTTCGCTTAAAGGTTTCCCTCTTAAATGAACCTTTAAAATTTCAATTCTTGCTTTTTTATCTGGTGGTTTAACATAAATTAATCTATCAAATCTTCCAGGTCTTAAAAGAGCTGGATCTAAAATATCAGGTCTATTGGTTGCAGCTATAACTGTAACATTTCTTAACTCTTCTAAACCATCCATTTCCGTTAGCAATTGACTTATAACCCTTTCAGTAACATGAGAATCTCCATAACCTGAACCTCTTCTAGGTGCTAAAGCATCTATTTCATCAAAAAATATTATTGAAGGTGCTGCTTGCTTAGCCTTTCTAAATGTTTCTCTAATTCCTCTTTCAGATTCTCCAACCCATTTAGATAAAAGCTCTGGACCCTTAACTGAAATAAAGTTTGCTTCACTTTCAGTTGCTACAGCTTTAGCCAACAATGTTTTTCCTGTTCCAGGAGGTCCAAAAAGCAAAATACCTTTAGGCGGTTTAATATTTGCATACTCAAATAATTCAGCATATTTTAATGGCCATTCAACTGCTTCAATAAGCTCTTGTTTTACATCTTCTAAATCTCCTACATCGCTCCATCTAACATTGGGTACTTCAACAAAAACTTCTCTCATAGCTGAAGGTTCAACATCTTTTAAAGCATCTAGAAAATCATTCATGGTAACCTCAAGCTTCTCTAAAATTTTTGGTGGTAAAACTTTAGATTCTAAATCTATTTCTGGCAATACTCTTCTTAAAGCTCTCATAGCAGCTTCCTTGCATAAAGCTGCTAAATCTGCACCTACAAATCCATGCGTTACCTCTGCCAGCTTTTTTAAATTTACATCTTTAGCTAAAGGCATTCCTCTTGTATGAATTTGAAGAATTTCCAATCTTCCTTTGCTATCTGGAACTCCTATTTCTATTTCTCTATCGAATCTTCCAGGTCTTCTTAAAGCCGGATCAATAGCATTAGGTCTATTAGTAGCACCTATAACAACAACTTGACCCCTAGATTTTAAACCATCCATTAAAGCTAAAAGTTGAGCTACAACCCTTCTTTCAACCTCTCCAGTAACCTCCTCCCTTTTAGGCGCTATAGCATCCAACTCATCAATAAAAATAATACTTGGCGCTTTTTGTTCAGCTTCTTGAAATATTTCTCTAAGCCTAGCCTCAGATTCACCATAAAATTTACTCATAATTTCTGGACCTGAAATATCTATAAAATGAGCATCAGTTTCATTTGCTACAGCCTTTGCTATCAATGTTTTTCCTGTTCCAGGTGGACCATAAAGTAAAACACCTTTAGGCGGTTCTATACCAAGTTTTTCAAAAAGCTCAGGATGCCTTAAAGGTAATTCAACCATTTCTCTTATTCTTTGAATTTGCTCTCCTAAACCGCCTATATCTTCATAGGTTACTTTAGGTATTTTTCTTACAGCTTCTGCAGGTTTTTCTGAAACTTCAATTACAGTATTTTGCGTTACTATAACTGCATCAGCTCTTGGTCTAACTTCAACAACAATAAATTCGATTGGTGTTCCAAATAAAGTTAATCTAATTCTATCTCCTTCAACTAAAGGAAGCGACTCTAAAACTCTACTTAAATATTCTTCAACACCGCTTATTATAATGGGTTCTACAGGCGCTAAAACAATTCTTGAAGCTTCTTTACCTTCAATCTTTTTAACTTCAACTTTATCATCTATTCCAACTTTAGCGTTAAGCCTTATTGTTCCATCGATTCTAATGATGTCTTTTTCTCTATCTTCAGGATAGCTTGGCATAGCTTTAGCTACTGTTCTGCGTTTACCTTTAATTTCAATTAAATCTCCAGGGCTAAGGTTAAGTTTTTCCATAACTTGAGGTGGAAGCCTAGCTAAGCCTCTTCCAGCATCCCGTTTAAAAGCTTCAGCAACCCTTAAGGTTACTTTTGATTCTTCACTCAAAAATATTTTCCTCCAAAAACAAAATCACTTTTTAAATAGACACTCTAACCTATTAATTTTTCTTTTTCCTTTTTTAAAAAACTAAATATTTGTTTTTATTCAAGTTTAATTTAGGTTGATTTAAAATGCGGAAAAGCAGAATTTTAGCTAATGTTGCTGAAAAAGTGCTTTCTAAAGAGGAAGCTGCTACCGTAATTAAGGGAATGGATATTATTGGAGATATAGCCATCTTAAAGATTCCTTCAACTCTTGAAGGTAAAGAAACTGTTTTAGCTGAAGCTTTGCTTAAAGAAGCTCCATATATAAAAACAGTTTTTATGCAAACAGAGCCAACAAAAGGTGATTATCGCCTTAAAAAATTAAAATGGCTTGCTGGAGAAAAAAAATCTGTAACTATTCATAAAGAATATGGATGCTTATTTAAGGTTGATGTTGAAAAAGCTTTTTTTTCACCTAGATTAAGTTTTGAAAGAAAAAGAATAGCTGATTTTGTTAAAAACAATCCTGTAACTTTTAATGAAACAATAATAAATTTGTTTGCTGGAGTAGGATGCTTCTCAATTTTAATAGCTAAATTTAATCCTTTAGTTAAGGTTTTTTCAATAGATTTAAATCCTAACGCTGTACAATATATGGTGGAAAATATTTTTTTAAATAAAGTTCGAGGAAAAGTTATTGCAGTTTTAAGTGAAGCTAGAAGAATTGTAAATGAATTTTTCTTAAATAAAGCTGATCGAGTTTTAATGCCTTTACCTGAAAAAGCATTTGAATTTCTTGATGTAAGCGTTTCAGCTTTAAAACCGTTAGGAGGCTACATTCATTATCAAGATTTTATTCAATCTATTGAGGAAAAAGAAGCTATAAAAAAAGCTGAAGAAAAAGTTTCAAGAAAACTTAAAGAATTAAACATTGATTTTCAATTTGTTGGAGGAAGAATTATTAAAAATGTTGCACCATATAAATTTCAAATAGCTTTAGACATTAAAGTTTCTTCAAAAAATATTTAAGGTTTTAACTTGTATATTTTACTTCGGAACTTTCTTTAGGTTTAAACTGTTGAGAAGGTAAAAATGATGGTAAAGGTGGTGGAACACCTATAATTTTAGAAATAACCACTGCTTCAGCAATTGAAGCTCCTGAAATTGCTTGAATAAGCTCTATAGGCAAAGGCTTTTTTTCTTTATAATTTTCTAAAACCTTTTCTATATCATTTTTATCTCCTGAAACATGTCCTATCCCCTTTAATGTGATATAAGCTATTGGAGGAGTAAAGTTTATTGAAAAAATAAATGGGCTTTCAATTAATTCATCCGCTTTCTTTTCTAATCCAAGAATATTAATGTTTACTGAAATTTGAATTTGAGATGGGAAAGGCTCATTTATTTTCCAAAATCTTTCTCCAGAAACTTGAGTTATATAAATGTTAACCTTCAATTTTTAATATCACCCTTTCATAATTAAATTATTGTTTAAAGGAAGGATTTAAATGGTAAGCGAAATATTAAAGGTTTTAAGCCGTAAACCTGCTGTTGCTATTGTTGGTTTATCTAGAAATCCAGAAAAATATAGCTATAAAGTAGCAATGTATTTAAAGGAAAATGGATTTAAAATAGTTCCAGTAAACCCTAATGCTAAAGAAATTCTAAATGAAAACTCTTATGAATCGCTTTTAAAAATTCCTTTAGAACTTCAAAAAGAAATTGAAATAATTGATGTTTTTAGACCGCCTGAAGCAGTTTTAGAAGTAGTAGAGGAAGCTGTAAAACTTAAAGAAAAAAATGATAACTTAAAAGTTTTTTGGATGCAACCTGGTGCAGTTAATGAAAAAGCTAAAGAAATAGCTGAAAAAGCAGGATTTAAAGTTATAGCTGGAGCTTGCATAATGGCTGTTCATAAAAAATTTAAAGATAAATTTTAAATTTAATAAAATGAAGTTTTATACATTTGCTATTAAATGCTGTTATTGGCAGCCAAATTGCAATCTTTTAAATGAAATTAATAAAGAAGTTAGTAAAATTAAGCATTTTATTAAGGATGGAGACATACTTGTTTTTTCAGAAAAAGCTTTATCAATTGCTTTAGGTTTAATTGTTGATGAAAACAAAATTAAACCAAGTTTTTCAGCTAAATTTTTAGCTAGATTTTGGATAAGGAAAATTTGGGGTTTTATTCTTGGTCCTTTATGCAGATTAAGCTGGAAAAACCTTTTACACATAAGAAATTATCCAATTAAGGAGGGGGCAGCTCATAAACAGCTTGCTATAAATTATGCAGGGTTAATTCAAGCTTTAAAAGTTTGGTCTGAAGGAGGCATAGATGTAACTAATCTTCCTTATGCTTATGCAGCTTTACCATTAAAAAACCCTGAAGAAATAGCTGAAAAAATACTTAACTCTTTAAAACTAAATAAAAAAATTACTATTCTTATAGTAGATTCAGATAAAACCTTTACTTTTAAAAACATTCATTTTTCATCAAGAAAAACTTATGTTAAAGGTTTAATTAATTTAGGTCCATTAGCCTATATTATTGGAAGAATCTTTAAATTGAAAGCTAGATCAACACCTATAGCTTTAAAAGGAGTTAAGTTAAGTTTAGAGGAGGCTCTTCAAGCAGCTGCAGTTTCAAATAAAGCTAGAAAATTTGGAGCTGGAAAAACAATTTGGGAAGCATCTGAACATTTTAAAACAGGATTAACAAATATAACATGGGATATGCTTAAGAAAATTCCTCATTACCCAATTGTTTTAGTTAGAAAAGTTAAGGTCTAACACCTTTTAAAATTGCTATAGCTAAAATTGAGGAAATTAAATCTGCTGTGGAACCTGGATTAAGCTTACCCTTATATTTAGCTAATTCTTCATCAAACTTAAAAACAAGTTTTTTTCCTTCAATTGTTTTTAATCCACCAGCTTCAAGAACTTCCCTAGCTTTTTTAGAAACTTCAATTGCTTTTTCAACACCAGCCTTTCTAATTATTAAAGTATCGTAAACCTCAGATAAAACTTTAAGGTAAGTATTAACTATTGCAATGTTTAAATCTTTAGATTCATTTAATTCATTTATAAAAAATGGGAGACCAAGCTCAAATGTAATTTTAAAATTTTCAACCCACTCTAAGGAAATGGAATCATAGCTTGAAGAAAACTTTAATATTTCAAAAAGCGATATTTTCTTTTCAATTATTTCATTTAGTGAAGATTCATTTTTTACATCAAGAAATTTAGATTTTCCAAGACCACCAGGTTTAGCTAAATTTATAGCTTTATAAACATTTATAGCATCCATAAATGTTGAGGATTCAGCTATTAACTTTAAATTTCTTCTTAAAATTTTTTCATTAAATTCTCCTTCAGCTAATGTTTTTCCAGCTGCAGCTGCTATAGGCATTAAAAGCATAATTGTACCTAGGCTTGTGTTTCCTCCAGAATGCCATGCTTTAACTCTTTCAACCCCCTCTTTAATTAACTCTCCAATATTCAAACTGGAAAAGCTTAGTTTCCCTAAAGAAATTAAAAATCCTCTATAAGCTGCTTTATTCCAGCAAGGATTTAAAGCTACAGCAGAAGCAAGAAAATGCTCAAATTTTGTATCAAAAAAATCTCTTGTTCTATGAACATTACCTGGTTTAGGATAAGCGCTTACTTCTAAAAGCATAGCTAATTGAAGGCTTTGCGCTATATAATTTCTTTTTTCCTCGTAATCTTCAAAATTTTTCAAGGTAAACCACTTTAATTCCTGCTTTACATCATATTTATCTTCTTTAAAAGATTTAAAGAAAGTAAAATTAATTAATATCAAAAAATTCAATTTATTTTGTATGGTGAATCAAAATTTGATGAAGCATTGCCCAGGAATTAAAACTCTTACAGAACCTAAAATAATAATTCGAACTTGCCCAGCTTGCGGAGGCGAAGTTGAATTTTTTAGCGATGAAACTGAAGCTCAATGCCCTGAATGCGGTCGAACACTTCATATAGAGGCTTCTCCCTCATGCGTTGCTTGGTGTCAATATGCATTTCAATGCATAGCTGATTTAAAAGAAAGAAAGCTTATATCTCCTTCAAGAGCTGAACAACTTGAAAAAATAGCTAAAAAGGCAAGAGAAAAACCTTAATTTAAATCTATCCTATTTTTTATTTTTTAAATTTAAAATTATTATGGTTATTTAGCAAAAGAGGGAAATCTAAAATTGCTAGCGAAAACTAAATGCAAAATTAAAGCATTAGGATTGCTTTCTGGTGGTTTAGATAGTATTTTAGCTACTAAGCTTATGCTGGAGCAAGGAATTGAAGTTATTGCTGTATATTTTACTTCACCATTTTGTCTTTGCAATAGCAAAGGAAAATGTTATGCTATTGAAGTTGCTAAAAAATTTAATATTCCAATTAAAATAGTGCCTAAGGGAAAAGATTATCTTAAAATTTTAAAAAATCCAAAATATGGTTATGGTTCAGGAATGAATCCTTGCATAGATTGCAGAATTTATATGCTGAAAAAAGCTAAAGCTTTAGCTAAAAAACTTGGAGCTAAATTTATTTTTACAGGGGAAGTTCTTGATGAAAGACCTATGTCTCAACATTTTAAAGCTTTAAAAATTATAGAGAAAGAGGCTGGATTAGAAAATAAAATAGTTAGACCTTTATCTGCAAAGCTTCTTCCAGAAACTGAAGCTGAAAAAAAAGGTTGGGTTGATAGAAGTAAACTTTTAGCTATTCGAGGTAGAAGCAGAAAACCTCAAATACAACTTGCTAAAGAAAAAAATATTATTGATTATCCATGTCCTTCAGGCGGATGCTTACTCACCTATAAGGAATTCGCTAATAAATTTAAGGATTTAATTCAAAACAAGAAAAGAATAAGCTTAAATGATATATTGCTTCTTAAAATTGGTAGACATTTTAGATTTGGTAAAAACAAAATTATTGTTGGAAGAAATGAACAGGAAAATAATGAGCTTCTTAAATTAAAAAATAAATGGGATTATATATTTAATGTTCCAGGTTATGGAAGCCCAATAACGCTTTTGCAGGGTCCTAAAACTAAAGAAGCTATTAAAATAGCTGCTTCATTAACTGCTAGATATAGCGATGCTAAAACAAAAAATGAAGTTTTAGTTAATTATGGAAGAAACTCTTTTGATAAATCTATTATAGTTAAACCATGTTCAGATGAAGAAGCTTTAAAATTAAGAATTTATTAATTTTATGGAAAAAGCTTAAATCCTTCATTATCTTGAAATTATTAAAAAGCTTGGAGGGTTTATTTTGCCTGAAAAACCAAAAATATTTGGAACATTAAATATTGAAGTTGTTAACACTGGTTTATGCATGTATTGCGGTACATGCATTGCTTCATGCCCTGTTAACGTTATAGGTTATTCAGATGAAGAAAAACCTGTTTTAAAAGGAATATGCTTTTTATGCGAGCTTTGCTATTATAGCTGCCCAAGAATTGAATTACCAATAAATGAAATTGAAATAAAAATTTTTGGTAGAGAAAGAACTCAAGAAGAAAGAGCTTTAGGAATATTTAAAGCAGCTTATGCAGCTAAAGCATTAGATCCAGAAATTTTAAAAGCTTCTCAAGATGGAGGTGTAGCTACAACTCTTTTACTTCAAGCTTTAGAAGATAAAATTGTAGATTACGCAATAGTAACTGGAGTTGATGAAAAAAAACCTTGGAAACCCATTCCATTAATTGCTTCTAAAAAAGAGGAGTTGCTAAAGGCAGCTGGATCAAAATATTCTCCTGGAGGAAGCGTTGGTGCTGTAGGAGATGCATGGATTGGATATCCTGAAGGAAAATTTGCTTATGTTGGAATGCCATGCCAAATAGATGGTATAAGAAGAATGCAAACATCTCCAAAAGGAAATAATAAAATTGGAGAAAAAGTTAAATTTACAATAGGATTATTCTGTTTTGAAAGCTATCGTTACTCTAAGCTTTTTGAAGAAAAAATTCAAAAAACTCATGGAATAAACTTAAATAAAGTAACAAAAGTTGATATAAAAAACAATATTTTAAAACTTTATGAAGGAGACAAAGTTGTTTATGAAGAAAATGTAAAAAACCTTAAAGATTTTATTGTTTCAGGATGCAATAAATGCCAAGATTTTACAGGTGAATTAGCAGATATTTCTGTTGGAGCTGTTGGAGCCCCTGAAAAATGGTGTGCAGTACTTGTTAGAACTGAGCTTGGAGAAAAAATCTTTAAAAAAGCATGTGAAACAGGAAAGCTTGAAGCTAAACCTTTAGATGAAGCAGGATTAAAAATTATAACTAAAATTTCAGAAAAGAAAAAGCAGAGGGAAGCCCCATATATAAAATTTGTTATAACAGAAAAAATTTAGTTTTTCTTTTTATTTTTTAATTTTAAAAAAGAATTTGGTTTTAAATAGATTAAATCAGCTTTTTCATTTTATTATAGTTGATTTTCTATCAAAATAAACAGTTTCAAAGTTTTGCGTTAACTCTATAGCTTTAGTTGGGCATACTTCTTCGCATTGCTGGCATCTAGTGCATCTATCAAGATAAAAGATTGGTCTTTTTCCTTTTTCATCAACGCTCATTTCTATTGTTTCTGATGGGCAAGCTCTAAAGCATAATCCGCAGCCAATGCATTTTTCTCTAAAAAACTTTAATTCTCCTCTAAAGCCTTCCGGTAAATGAACTTTTTCTCTTTCCTTAAATGGATAAAGAATTGTTGCTCTTTTCTTAAATATATGCTTAAGAAGAAGAGGAGTTATGGACATTTAGCTTTAATCCCCTCCTTTTCCCATTTTCTTTTAGCATAAAGTTTAAGTTGTTCCCAAGTTAAACTCCATTCTTTTCCTTTTACAGGATCAATAAACTTTACTGATCGATCCATACAACACATGCATGGATCTATTCCTCCTAAAACAACTGGAATATCTGCTACATGCACTAAATAATCTCCTTTAGAGGTTAACATTTCAATTAAAGCTGAAAGATTTCCAAGCGTTGGAGCTCTAACTTTATATCTATATGGTTTATCTGTTCCATTAGATTTTACATAATGAATGTCTTCTCCTCTAGGTGCTTCAACTCTGCTTACAGATTCTCCTGGTGGAGGAGCGTTAGGCAACCTAATTCTAATTGGTCCGCTAGGCATATGATCTAAGCAATATCGAACCATATTGATTGACTCTAATGTTTCATCTATTCTAACCATTAATCTTCCAAAAACATCGCATGTATCATAAGTTATTACATTAAATGGAACTTCATCATGAGCTGCATATGGATCATCAGCTCTTACATCAACTTTAATATTTGAAGCTCTAATTGTTGGGCCTACAGCGGAATGTTTAATTGCTTCAGCTGGTGTTAACCTTCCAATATCTCTTAATCTAACAAGCAAGCTTTTTTCATCTTCAGCTATCTTCTTATAGTATTTTGTTCTTTCTTCAAGTATATCTAATCCTTTACGAAGCTTATAAGCTTTGGAATCATCTATATCTCGTCTAACACCTCCAATAGTCATTAAAGCTGTGCTAACTCTATTTCCTGTTAAAAGCTCAATTAAATCCATAACTACTTCTCTATCCCGCCAAGTATACATAAAGAAGGAGTCGAAACCAACTAGGTGAGCTGCAATTCCAATCCATAAAAGGTGACTATGAATCCTATTTAATTCTTCAATTATAACTCTAATGAATTCAGCTCTTCTAGGAATTGGTTTTTCATAAAGATATTCAACATTTTGAGCATAGCATATTGTATGCGCTACATTGCATATTCCGCATATTCTTTCCACCAATGGAATATTTTGAATATAATTTTTAGATTCCATTAATTTTTCAATACCTTTATGCATATAACCTATTCTAGCTTCAACTTTAACCACATATTCTCCATCTAAAGTAAAAGTAAAGTTTTCAGGTTCTTTTAAAGCTGGATGTTGAGGACCAATAGGAATTTTTATACTCATTTTAATTTTCCTCCTTAATTTTTATTTTGCTTCAAGAGCTTTAAGCTTATTTTGTAATGCTTCAATAGCTTTAACTATTGCTTCAGGTTTAGGTGGGCAACCATAAACATAAGCATCAACAGGAATAACTGTGTCTAAACCATGCTCAACATTATAAGCTCCTCTATAAACTCCCCCGCTTATACAGCATGTTCCAACAGCTACAACAAATTTTGGTTCAGGCATTTGCTCATAAACTCTTTTCAATCTATTTTTAACTTGTCCAGTTATAGCGCCGGTAACAACCATTATATCTGCATGTCTAGGGCTTCCCTTAAGCAATGCTCCAAATCTTTCAACATCAAATCTTGGAGTTAAAGCTGCTACAACCTCTATATCGCAAGCATTGCATCCACCTGTATTAAAATGAAGAAGCCAAGGGCTTTGCCTTCTAGCCCAATTAATTAAACCCATTTTATACACCTCTTTTAAGCTTCAACAAGGGTTTCGGTGCTTCTAACACCATCCAATGAATTTATTTTTTGAGTTATCTCCTTTAATTTATTATAATCGGTTACAGTTAAAAATGTTACTATATCCCATCTACCAAAAGCAATATAAGCTTTTCTTACATTTTCAAAAGTTTTAATTTGCTTTAAAATGTTTGCTACTTTAGGGGGAACAGCCTTAATTAAAATGCAGGCTTTAGGCATTATTTTTCACCTTTCCTTAAATTTTAGCTTCAATTAATGTTTCTGTAAAAACTACTCCAGCTATATTACCCATTTTAAAAGCTGTTTTAGTTAAGTTATCTAGGTTTGAAGCTTCTAAATCTACAACCACATCGTATCTTCCAAAAACTGTGAAAACATCTTTAACGCCTTCAAATTCCTTCATTTTTTCTGCCACTTCATTAAATCTACCTTTTTCAGTTCTAATTAAAATGCAAGCTGAAATCAATTTTTTTCACTTCCATATTCAAAATTTTATGCAATTACCATATTTTATAGCAAAGTTTAAAATTTAAATTTTACAGTTTAAATTGCTTTTATAATGGTTAATTGCTATTTTTATATATGGTGACAAGACCTTTTCCTCCATCAACCTCCACTAAATCTCCATTTTTAATAACTTCAATTGGGTTTTTTTCCAATTTATCTACTAAAGGGATTTTAGCGATTACGCATCCAACTGCTATAATTGGTTCAGTTTCAATATTTATTATAGCAGCAGGTTTAGTGCCATATTTTGATAAAGCATAAAGCGTATAAGAACCAACTGTACTACCCTTACCAAATGGAAAAACTAAAACTTTACCTGTTATGGTTTCCCCATATAATTCATGATTTTTATCTATAATTAAACCATTTAAAGGGTTTACACCCCCAAGAAAAGATATTGAAGATTTAGCAACTAAAGCTTTGCCTTTTCCTAAGCCCTCTACTATTCCTCTACCTTTAAGCTTTATTTTCAATTTTTTTAATCTCCTCTAAAGGTTTTAATTCAACTTTAATGTTTGATAAAGAACTTAAATAGTAAGCTGCTTTACTAGAGTTTACTTGCGCTTTTAAAACTCCTATTGCTTCTAAAGGAGATACAACCATACATGTATCTTTTATAACTTTTCCACCGGCATCCTCAATTTTTTTAACAAAACCTTTTTTAACAGCTTTTTCATAAATTTTTCTTGATGTAAAACACCAAAGATTTTTAGTTAAACTTTTTTCTTTAATAAAGCTTGCTATTTTTTTTAATTCATTAAGGCTTAAATGAGGGCATCCTAAAAGAATATGGGTTGAAGATTCTTCATTGCTTAATTTTTCCCTAGCTTTTTCAATATCTTTTTTCTCTATAATAATTTTTTCCAGATTTTTTAAATTATTTTTTAAAGTTTTTGCTTCAGGAGTTATATTTTCTAAATGAAATAAGGCTATTCCACTTGAAGTTGCTATTCCAGCTCCTAAAGCTTTTAAATTATCTAAATTTATTTTTCCTTTAAATTTATTAATAAATGGAACGCCTTTAGAAATTTTTTCTCCAATAACATATCCTAACAAGCTAAATTCAAGCTCATTAATAATTGAACCTTCAACCTTAACAATATGAGTTGGTTTTCTTTCGCTTTTTAAATGCATTCCATACATAGCTGTTTTTCCTGTAATTGCGCTTGCTAAAGCTGATGGACCGCCTTCCCTATTTGTTTTAGCTCCAAAAATAGAATTAGCAAATATTACTGCTGAAGATTCAGCCCAAGCTAAATGAGCGTTAAATCTTGGTTTAACACCAATTAAGTATGGTGTGCATGAACAGGTTTTTTCAGCGCCCATACCTTCCAAAAAAGAAATTATTTCTAATTGTTTTTTAGCGAAATCTTCAGGAATACCTATTTCCTTCCATTTTTCAAGATCCATTCCAGCAGGATTTAAAGTTGTTGGAACAGTAAATTTAGCATTTTTAGCATATAAATCCTTTATAAATTCTAATCCGGAATCCCCTATTGTTTTATAGGAGATTCCAGCAATTTGAGCATTTTCAATTGAAATTAATTTTTTAGCTTTAAAAACTTCTCCTAAAGTTACAATTAATTTTAAGGCTAATGCTTTAGCTTCACCATATTCACCATCAAGCATTTTTTCTTCAATTTTAGATAAATACATTTTATTCTTCCTCTTTTAATAAAGGAATTTTAGCTTTTTCAAATTTTTCTTTAGGTTTAAGCAATGTTCTTGTAGCATCAATACCTAATTTTGAAGTTAACGCTAATTCTTGATCAGCTGATGGATCTAAAGTTGAACCTCTTGCATTTTTTATTATTAAAACACCTTTATCAGGTTGAAATCTGGTGGCTAAAGCCCATTCAACCTCTTCAGAATCAAAAATATTTATATCAGAATCGAAAACAGCAGCTAACTTTAAAGATGGATGAGCGCCAAAAGCCGCCATTAAAGCTGTTTTTCCATCTCCTTCAGTTTGCTTTTCAATTGAAATTCTTGCATGAAACCAACCGCATCCTCCAGAAGTTAAATAAACATCTTTAACTTTTGGAATAACACTTTTAACTGCACCATAAATTTTAGCTTCATAAGGTAAACCCATTAAAATTTTATGTTCAAAACCGCCTGGAAGCAAAGCTTGATATAAATAGTCTTCTTTATGCATAAATTTAGTTAACTTTATTACAGGTTGCTTTCTAACTATATCATAGGTTCCAGTTAAATCTACGAAAGGGCCTTCATCAACCTCCTTTTTTAATAAAAGTTTTCCTTCAAAAGCTATTTCAGCTTCAGCAGGTACATGCAATTCATTTTCAAGCAAAGTTAAAGTTAATTTTTCATTTAAAAAAGAGTTTGCAATCCAATATTCATTTACACCATAAGGTGCTGGAGAAGCTGCAGCAAGAAGTATAGCTGGATGAAGACCTAAAGCTATTGCTATATCAAGCTCTTCAAGCCCTTTTCTTTTAGCTTCCATGCATATTTGATATAAATGTCTTGGAACAATTCTTATAGCTAAATGTTGATCATCTAAAACCATTAATCTATGAATTGAAACATTTTCATTTCCTTCACTATCTTTAGCTGCAACAATAGCTGAAGTAATATATAATCCTCCATCTTTTTCATAATGCTTTAAAATTGGTATTTTTGAAAGTTTAGGTTTTTCCAAAACAGTTTTTACAGAAGCGTCATTAACAATTGAAGGTTTTTTAGGTGAATTTAATGAATCTAAAATTTTTTTATGCAAGTTTTCTTTAGAAACTTTAAGCGCTAAACAAATTTTATCTCTTGAACTGCAAACTCCAGCAACAATTTTATTTGAAAAATTTTTTACTTTTTCAAATAAAAGAGCTTCTCCATCAAATTTTTTAATTATTTGAGCTGCTTGAAACTTTGTTGAAACTTCCTCTTTTATTTTATGAAGCTTTCCTAATTCATCTAATTCCTTTATAAAATTTCTTAAACTCAATAAGCTTCACAACCGAAAATTTTTTAAAGAAATATTTTTATTCACTTATTTAAAAAATTACTTTGAAAAAACATTGTTTGTTTAAAATTTTTAGGGGATAAATTTAAATTTGATTATGAATAAAATCAGCTTAAATAAAAATTAAAAATATAAAGGAGGAAAAATCTGGAGAAAAATGCAACCTCAAATAATTCATGGAATTTTCCTTCCAAAAAAATTCTTTATAACAACTGGTGTAGCGACAAGCTCTGTTTCACCTTTAAATGCTTTTGATGCAGCTTTAGTTAAAGCTGGAATAGCTCAATGCAATTTAGTAAATGTTTCTTCAATTTTACCTCCAGATGCTGAACTTGTTGAAAGCGTACCTATTACGCCAGGAACAATAACTTTTACTGTAATGGCTAGAATGGATGGTGCTCCAGGTGAAACTATTGGAGCTGGAATTGGATGGGCTTGGGCTAAATCTGAAGAGGAAAAATATGGTTTTGTTGCTGAAGCCCATGGTTATAAAGATAAAGAAGCTATAAATAGAGAGTTAAAATGGAAGCTTCATGAAATGGCTGAAATAAGAAAAATGAAGCTTGAAAAAATTGAAGCTCGCTCAGAATCTATGGAGGTTCCTAAAGGAAAATATGGTTGCGTTATTGTAGCTTTAGTTTATGTTCCATGGACTGAAATTGAAGCTAGAAGAATTATTGAATCGAAAATTTCACCGCTTCAAAAAACCTTTTCCATATAAAACCTAAATTTTTAGAAACATTTTTTATTTTTTTATTAAAAATTTTTGTTTTTATTTTTTTCAATGAAAAAGAAAAAGCTTGTTGCTGTTGGAGGAACCTTTGATAAACTTCATAAAGGCCATAAAAAACTTCTTGAATTTTCATTTAAAATTGGAGAAAAAGTTCTTATTGGTTTAAGCAGCGATGAACTTGTAAAAAAACTTCAAAAACCTCATGAAGTAGCCTCCTATACAGAAAGAGAAAAAAATTTAATTTCTTTTTTAAAAGAAAAAGGTTTTATAAATCGATTTGAAATAATACCGCTTAAAGATAGATATGGTATAACCTTAATTCATCCAAATCTTGAAGCTTTAATTACTGGTGAAGAAAATAAGGTTATTGCAGAAAAAATAAATGAGGAAAGAATTAAAAAAGGTTTAAAACCTTTAGAAATTTTTTATGTAAAAACTGTTTTAGCTGAAGATAATAAACCTATTTCCTCAACTAGAATTAGAAAAGGAGAAATAAATGAAAATGGAAAACTTACGCGAAAAAATTAATTTTAACCATAAAATAACTATTATTTCATTTGATGTTGATGGAACACTTATAGATTACGATTTTGTAAATTCAGTTTGGTTTGAGGAAATTCCAAAGCTTGTTGCTGAAAAAGAAGGAATTTCATTTAATAAAGCTTTAGAAAAAGTTAAATCTGCTTATAATGAGGTTACTGAAGAAAAAATAGAATGGTATGACATTAAATATTGGGTTAATAAATTTAAGTTAAAAACAGATTGGAAAGAAATTTTAGAAAAAGCAAAATGGAAAATTAAAGTTTACCCAGATGTTTTATCTACGCTTGAAAAATTAAATAAAAAATATAAGCTTATAATAAATTCTAATTCTCCTAGAGAATTTTTAGATTTAGAATTAAAGGAAACTAAATTAAATAAATTTTTTTCTTATGTTTTTTCTTCAACCTCAGATTTTAATCAAGTTAGAAAAAGCGAAGATTACTATGCAAAAATATGCTTTATTTTGCAAGTTAAACCGGAAAGCATGCTTCATATAGGTGATAATTGGAAATTTGATTTTGAGGTTCCATCAAAAATAGGAATTAAAACTTTATTTTTAGATAGAAGCAAAACTAAAAATGGAAAATTTATTATTCATAGTTTAACTCAAATAGAAGATGCAATCAAAAATTTTGAGGTAAAAAATTTTTGATTGCAAAAAGAGCTTTAAACCTTAAGCCAAGCGAAACCTTAGCTATAACTGCTAAAGCAAAAGAATTAAAAAAGGCTGGAGTAAAAATTGTTAATTTAAGCGCTGGAGAACCTGATTTTCCAACACCTGAAAACATTAAAAATGAAGCTTTTAAAGCTTTAAAAGAAAATTTTACTTATTATACAGCTGCTTCAGGCATTCCTGAATTAAAAATTGAAATTTCTAAAAAGCTTAAGGAAGTTAATAAAGTTTTTTATGAGCCTGAGCAAATATGCGTTACAGCTGGGGCAAAACAGGGTTTATACGCTGTTATGCAGGTTATTCTTAATCCTGGAGATGAAGTTCTTTTACCAACACCATTTTGGGTTAGCTATTTAGAGCAAATTAAGCTTTGCGAAGCCACACCAATATTTGTTCCAATGGATGAAAAAAATAAAATTAAAGCTGATTTAATTAAGGAAAAAATTACAAGCAAAACTAAATGTTTAATTTTAAATTCTCCATCAAACCCTGCAGGAATGATATGCGATTTTAAAGAATTAAAGGCTATAGCTGATTTAGCGCTTGAAAAAGATTTTTATATTATTTCAGATGAAGTTTATGAATTTTTTGTTTATGATGGAAAAACGCATATAAGCATTGCTTCATTAAATAATGAAATTCAAGAAAAAACTATAATTATAAATAGTTTTTCTAAAACTTATTCTATGACAGGTTGGAGAATAGGTTATTTAGCTGCTTCAAAAAAAATTGTTGAAGCTGTAAGCAGCTTTCAAAGCCATGCTATTGGAAACCCTAATAGCATAGCTCAAAAAGCAGCTTTAGAAGCTTTAAAGGGGCCTCAAGACTTTATATATAAAATGGTTAAAGCATTTGATGAAAGAAGAAAATTTATTGTAAAACGTTTAAATGAAATTCCTGGATTAAATTGTGTTATGCCTGAAGGCGCTTTTTATGCTTTTCCAGAAATAACACAAACAAAATTAAACTCAATAAAGTTTGCTGAAAAACTTCTTGAGGAAGCTGGAGTAGCAGCTGTGCCTGGAGCAGCATTTGGTAGCGATTCACATATACGCTTTAGCTATGCAGCTTCAATAAATGAAATTAATGAAGGAATGGAAAGATTAGAAAAATTTTGCAGAAAAATATGTTAAATTTCAAAAAGCTTTTTTGCATTTTCAAATGTTGCTTCAGCCACTTCATTAAATGCTTTATTTCTTAATTCAGCTATTTTATTTATTATTTCAATTATATAGGCTGGTTCATTTCTTTTCCCTCTTTTTGATTGAGGAGCAAGCCATGGAGAATCTGTTTCAACCAAAATATAATCTAATGGAAGCTCTTTAGCTAATTTATGAAGCCTTATTGATTTTGGAAAAGTTATTGGACCTGCAAAAGATATTAAAAAACCAAGCTTTATGCATTGCTTAGCCATTTCAAAGCTTCCGCTAAAGCAATGCATAACCCCTCTAACATCACCTTTATTTTTACTTAAAATATTTAAAATTTCTCCATGAGCTTCCCTATCATGAATTATTATTGGTTTATCAAGTTCTTTAGCCAACTCTATTTGAGAAAGAAAAGCATTTAACTGAGATTTTTTAGATGAAAAACATTTATAATAATCAAGCCCAATTTCCCCTATAGCTACAACCTTAGAATTTAAACAAAAAGCCTTTAATATATCTAAGGTTTTACTTGAAAAATTTTCAGCTTCATGAGGATGAATACCTATTGAAGCATAAAAACCATATTTTTCAGCAAGCTTAATTCCCTTTTCATTAGCAGCTAAATCATAACCAACAATTATTATTGAAGTTACACCTGCTTTTTTAGCTCGAAAAACAACATCATCCCTATCTAATTCAAAATCTTCCCATTGTAAATGAGCATGAGAATCAATAATCATAATAAGTAAATAAGCAAATTTACCATAAAAACTTTTTTTAATTAGAAATCACGCCTTTAGCTGCTAAATAATTTTCCCAATACTGCGCTATTTCCTTAAGCCTATTACTAAATTGCTTGCTTAATTGAGTTGGATCATTTCTATATTTTTTTTCAAGCAAACCGCTTTTAAGCATAGCTTTATAGGTATCGCTTAATGTTTGAGCGCTAACCTTAACTTTCTCCAAAACTTTTTTACTAAGCTCTTTAAGGTACATTGGTCTTTTAGCTTCAACTAAAGCTTCTATTATAGCTTTTGAAACCTCCTGTTTTTTAATGCTATGAGGAAAAATAATTTTGCAGAAAACATCTAAATCAACTATTTGCTTACCTGTAACTTTTTTATCTATTTTTGGAAAAACCCAAACCCATTTTTTCTGTCTTTCCTTATAATACTCTTTTCCCTTCAATTTTAAATAATTAAATTTTTTTCTAGCCAAAAATTTTCCACCCAATCAATTCTCTTTTTAATTGCTAAATTTTTAAATAGAATTAATGATTAATTAAGTTGTTATATTGCTTTATTTGAAGTTTTGTTAATAAAAATTTGCAGTCTTAAGAAATAATTTTTATATTTTAAACTCTGAATTTTTAAATATAAGCGAATTAAATGCTGAGCAAAATGCAAAGGCACATAAACGCTTCGCAGAATTAATGATAATATAGCCTAATAGAATTAGATTAATGCGTAAAATGCATAAAAATTGCATAAAGCAAAGCTTTATTTTAATTATTTAAAAACAGCGAATTAAGAAAATTTAAAATAAGCCTTGCTTATAAAAATTCTTATTAAGGAGAATTAAAATATTTATTGGATGGGGGGAATTAAAAAATTGTTTTGGGAAGATTTTCCAGAATGGTTTAGAAGAAGATTTAGACGCTCACCATTTTTCAGCAGCTGGTTTTTTGAAGATATTGAAAAAATGATGGAGGAAATGTTTAAGGAAATTCAAGAATTTATTCCAAAGGAATTAATTAAAGAAGAAAAGCTTCCTAGCGGTGGAGTAATTCGAAGAATAGGCCCAATAGTTTATGGTTATTCAATGAGTATAGGACCTGATGGAAAACCTGTAATTCGAGAATTTGGAAATGTTAAGCCTTCAATGAAGCCTACAGCCTTTGGTATTCCAAAACCTGGTTTAGAAGTTAAAGTTGAACGAGAACCATTAGTTGATACAATAGAAGAGGAAGAAAACGTTAAGGTTATAGCTGAAGTTCCAGGAGTTGAAAAAGAAGATATAAACCTTGAATGTACAGAAAACTCTTTAATAATTTCTGTTGATACACCAACAAGAAAATATTATAAAGAGGTTGAGTTACCAGCTGAAGTTGATCCTCAAAGCGCTAAAGCCTCATATAAAAATGGTGTTTTAGAAGTGACATTAACAAAAAGAAAGGCTAAACCTAAAGGACAAAAAATAAAAATTGAATAATTTTTAAACTTTAAAGTTTTAGGGAGATAAAAATGCCTTCAATAATTAAAAGAAATGGTGAAGAAGAAGGTTTTATTCCAGAAAAAATAGTTGTAAGCTGCATTAAAGCTGGAGCACCACCATCTATAGCTAGAGAAATAGCTAAAGAAGTTGAAAGCATAATTCCAGATAAAATTGAAAGCAAAGAAGTTAGAAAAATTGTTCTTGAAGCATTAGAAAAAAGAAATCCTAAATGGGTTGAAAACTGGAAAATTTATGATAAAGCTGTTAAAAAAAGATTTGAATAAACATTTTTTAACTTAAATCCTCCCCTCTTTTTTACGTTTCATTTTTATTTTTTTTAAAATGTCTGCTAAAAGCTTTATGCTTTTCAATCACATATGTTAATTTGAAATTATTATATTAATTGGTTGGTTTATATAAACTAAAAATTTTTAGTTTATAGATTAGTTATTCATGAAACAATCATTATTTTCATTTTATAAGCGATAGCCTTTTTAAAATGGTAAAGCAAGCTTATTCTTAATTGTTATTATTTTAATGTGATGTTTCATATGTTAATTATTTTTTTAATTCCCTCTTTTAAGGAAACTTCAGGTTTATAATCTAAAAGCTTTATAGCTTTTGATATATCTGCTTGACTATGCTTTATATCTCCTTTTCTTTCAGGCATATAAATAGGTTTTTTATAAAAACTGAAAGCTTCCATTATAATTTCTGCTAGTTGATTTATTGTTGTTGATTTTCCAAAGCCTATATTATATATTTCATTAAAGTTTTTCGTTTTTATCGCTAGCTTTACAGCTTTAGCTACATCCCCTACGTAAACAAAATCCCTAGTTTGCAAGCCATCCCCATAAATTATTAAAGGTTTTCTTTTTCTTGCTTTTTCAATAAATTTAGAAATTACACCTGCATATTCTCCTTTTTGCCCTTCTCCATAAACATTAAAAAGCCTTAATATTACATAGTTTATTCCATATAAATTGCTATAAGCTTTTATCCAATATTCAGCTGAAAGCTTTGAAGCTCCATAAGGGTTTATTGGATTTAATTCATGTTCTTCATTTATAGGCAAATGTTTTGGCTCTCCATAAACAGCTGCTGAACTTAAATATATTATTTTTTCAGCAATTTTAGAGGTTGCTTTAAGCAAATTCACTGTAGAAGCAACATTGTTTTCTAAATATTCTAAAGGTTTTTTAATTGATTCTTTAGCATTTATATATGCGGCTGCATGCACTATCACACTTTTTCTTGCATGCTTAATAATTTTTCTTAAATCTCCTCTAAGATCAAGCTTTTCTATGGCTATTCCCTTTAAAACATTTTTCACATTTTTTATTGATCTTTCAAAGTTATCAAAAACTATTACATCATAGCCTTCCTGCTTTAAATAGCTTGCAATATTGCTTCCAATAAAGCCTGCTCCACCAGTAATTAAAACCTTCATTTAAACCACTTAAGCTCAACTTTAATTAATTATAAATTAATGCATTAAATTCATTAAAAGGGTTTTTTAAGGGGAAATTTTGTAAGCTTTCTAAATCTTGAGGTTAAAACTTGAGGCTGGCAAGCTTATGAAGAAGCTTTTAAGGCTTAAAGGGCGATGAAGAAAAAAGTTTCAGTTTACCAATTAATTTATTAATTAGTTTACCTTAAGGTATATTTAGTGGTTTAATGAGCGTTGTAAGCGTTAAAATCCCTAAGAAAATAAAAGAAAAAAATGAAAGAATATAATAAAATCATAAATTGGCCTGAAGAAATTAGAAGATTAATAATCGCTAAAATTGAGGGAGTTGAAAGAAACAAAGCATTAGAAAATGCTATTAAGCTTTTAGAAAAAATACCTTCAACAGCTAGGGGAACAGCTAAAGCTCTTGTGAGGGAAAACCGTGATAGTCATTGATGCATCGGCT
>Ga0078972_1005643_pt1 | contig 31345 bp, 27 predicted proteins | sample YelNatPaOPGAMG01_FD_67568 | JGI IMG/M metagenome (GOLD analysis project Ga0078972, IMG submission 67568) | Hot spring thermophilic microbial communities from Obsidian Pool, Yellowstone National Park, USA - OP-RAMG-01 (SPADES assembly) (version 2) | ecosystem: Environmental > Aquatic > Thermal...
TTTTCAGGTACGACGCAGGCAAGATATCCTTTCCGATCTCAGCAAGTTGTCGCGGCGTGACGTCTAATAGATAGGCGCGAGCGCGAGGGAGATCGTTCATCGCGACAACCGGCGCCCCAAGTTCAATCTCCCCGCCCAATGACTGAAAGCATGATGCAAGGGCGTTGACGATTGCTTGAGAGCCGCCTTTGGCAATGGGCCAGCCGACCGCGTGTCCTAGCGTGAGCATCACGACGCCAAATGCGGCGCTTGACCAGAACTCCAGTGGAAAGATGGCATGCCCCGCGCAGCCGGCAAATAGCGCCTGGGCCCTCTTGCCTTTGAACGTTGACCGACCTACCGATGCAGCGGGTCGAAGCCCTGCGAGGCCGAAACGGAGAAGACGATAGGGAGACTTGGGGAGGCCAAGCGGTTTGAGCAGGTCTCCCACGAGCGATTCCCAATACGGCAAGAATCCGCCCACAAATCTTTGGTACGAGAGAGCATCAATTGACAAGCCCTGGGCCGTTGTTTCAAGCGAACGACGAAGAATGACAGCAGGTTCATCATCCAACGGGTGTGCAAGGCACGCCGGAGGATAAATCCAGTGGAGGCCAAATCTCTCCAAGTCCAAGGACCGAAAGAAAGGCGAAGCGACAGCAAGCGGGTGCACCGCCGAACAAACGTCATGGTGAAAGCCAGGAAGAGTCAATTCGGCAGTGCGGCAGCCGCCTCCGAGGGTGTCCCTGGCCTCCCGGAGGAGCACCTTCTTGCCCGCACGGGCCATCGTGATCGCCGCCGCAAATCCATTGGGGCCAGCGCCCACCACCACAGCATCGTACTGCACTGCCCGATCCATGCAACGTGTCTTCTAGCTCTTTTTAAGGGACTGAAACCATCGCCTGGGCTCGTTCATAAGCGTACGGAGCTGGGCGTTATAATACGTGTTGCGAAACTCTCGCCATCGAATACGATTGTCAATGCATTCTTGAGTCATGGTTATCTCAGGAGGATAGCCGAGGTCTAGGGCGAGAGAAGTAAGAACATGCTTCCAAATTCTCGTCTGGATCTTCGAACCGGCTATCCGAAACGCCGCTTCGTACAAGGGATCGCTCGCACGAGCCAGACCGATTATGAGGACGATCACGCCGCCGTCCATCTCGCTTGCGCTGAAACTCACGAAACCGCACTCAGGATGTCCTTGGGGGGTATTGAACGTAAAAGACCGCTCGTCTGCGTACATCACCATCACCCCTGTCGATACAGGGCCGCCCGGGGTACTGGAATCGATGAGGACGAGTTCCCCTGCCTCTATGCCCTTTTCCGAAGGGTAAAAGTGATTAAAGGACGGCTGATATCGGGGAAAGTTCTTTTTCAAAAGAGCTATGGCTTTTTCCGGAGCAACCGAGGGGTCTTGAATGAAAAGCTGGAACGTCTTTTGCCAAAGGGGCCCAAAACCATTGACGGGCCCGACTGCCCTGCGACCGTTGACATTCAGGTTCCTCGCTTCCGCGGGCATCGGCGGGACGCGCAGGGCGTCAACCGGCTTGGCCCAACACGCCGCGTTGGCCAGAGGCTGCGGTTCTCGAGGCGCCGCATTTAACTCCATAGCTCCGGGGGATGTGCGCATTGCTGAACATGCTTGATCTTCATCGTCATACACGCGTATGACCTGATCGATTTCGGACACAGCGAATACGTCCCGGAGATCCTTGTGGAGACCAAAGGCCAGGACCTCTTGGCCGCGCTGACGGCAACGGGCGCAGAATTTGACGAGCATGGCCGCGGCCAAGCCATTTATGCGTATGACCTCGCGGCAGTCAAGCGCCACGTACCGAGGGTTTTGACGGCCTTGCCATGCATAGGCGGCTTCCAGGAAGCGGTGATCGATCTCCATAATTGCTGATGGCAGCATGATGACGCAGGCGTCGCTTCCTTTGTAAACCGCCTTCATGGAGGCGACCTCCGGCGGGGCGGCGCCTGCTTGCACGGACACGTTAATTTCGCAAGCTTTATCAGGCGAATGTCGCGGCCGAGTCTCGGCCAGTCTGTCTCTGGCCATCTCAAGCCCGTTGGAAATCCCAGGAGCGATTTTCAAAGCTGCCCTGACAAATGGGTTGTCCTTCATGTAGTCGAGGAACGCGAGCTGGCTGGCACGCCCCACAAGAGCCTGAGCATAGGTAGGATACGCGTGCGTCATACCATACGTCCTGCGCAGAGGCTTTCCCATGGCTTTGACGATTTGCGCCTCGTGGATTACTTCAGGCGCTGATTCTCCGAGGATGTGAGCCCCCACCAACCGGCCGCGGCCGTCGCAGATGAACTTGCCCAAACCCGTCGTCTCTCCATCAATGAGCGCTCGACGCATGTTGGAATATTCGAAACGGTACACTTTCATTTTGTGTCCATATTTTGCGTGAGCCTGGGCCTCGGTAAGGCCGAGAAATGCCAAATAGGGGATGGTGAAAATCACATAGACGCTGTTGCGATAGTGGACCTTCTGCTTGATCGGGAGGGCCGCGTTTGTCGCCGCTATGATGCCTTGATACTCAGCCATGGATGCCAATTGATCAGGCCCAACCACGTCTCCACATGCGTAGATGTGGGGCGCCGATGTTTGCAACGCAGCGTTCGTGACAATACCACGGGGCGTCACGTTCACTCCTGCATTCTCGAGGGCGAGCCCAGCGAGGTCTGGTTTTCTGCCCAAGGCCACGAGCAAGCGCTCAACGGCTATCTCACCACGCTGACCGCTCTTGTCTTCATACGTCAGCACAAGGCGTCCGTCGTGCGTTGCCGTTTCCACCGCGCGTGCGCCGAGCTTTAACGTGATTCCGTCTTGCACCAGGGCCCGATGGAGGTGGAGCGCGAGCTCTCGATCGGCCATAGGAAGAATCACGTCGCTCAGCTCTATTACCGTCGTCTCGACTCCGAGTCTCCCAAATGCCGAGGCGTATTCGAGGCCATCTACCCCTCCGCCAAGAATCGCAAGAGATTTGGGCAGTTCCTGTAAATCATACAACGTCTCGTTGGTGAGGTACGGTACATCTTCGATGCCCTTAATTGGAGGAACAAAAGGCCGCGTGCCCGCGGCAATAATAAATTTATTCGACGAGACAGTGCGCCCATTCACCGTCAGATGATGTCGATCTGTGAAGGTTGCGTCCCCGTACAGCACGCGAATACCGATCTCTTCAAAGGTCTCCGGTCGGTCTTTTTCATAAGCTGCGCTCACGACCGAGCGAATCCGAGCCATCACCTGCGAGGTATCAAAGGCGCACAAAGGTTTGGCAACGATCCCCTGATCCACCAGCCAGGAAATATCCTTGCACACATGACCCAATCTTATGAGAGCCTTGCTGGGGATGCACGTGTAGTTGGTGCAGTTGCCGCCTATGCGTCGTTTTTCGACGACCGCCACGCGCTGACCTAGGCCTTTGGCGGTGACAGCAGCCACCATACCTGCTATGCCCGCGCCAATAACCGTTATATCGTAATCGTATTTCTCGTTCATGTTGACGGTTCTTTCGTGACTGACGCCGCCGACAGAAAAACGCCGGCGCAGCTCTAAAATGCTGACAAGGCGTGTGTTATTGTGCGCCGCCGCCGATCAGAGGCAGCACCTTTTCGATGGAAAAAAAGACAACGTGTCTGGTGAGCTTATCCGTAAACATGGAATAATCGCAGCGACGGCAGATGCTTGCTGCCAAATCTTCGTTGACTTCTTCGCGAAGCTTTTTGAGATACAGGCGTTTGCCCGCATAACCAGGACCCTGCTCTAGGAACAGGTACGTCGCATGGGGATTTGTCTGTAAGTTCGCATGGCTCAGTCGTTCACGCATGATAAATGCCAGTGAGCCGTCATCAAAAAAATGGGGCCGCGCATACACAGCCGCGTTCACTTTTCCCTCTGCGTCCGCAGTAGCGAGAATTCCGCAGCCTTTCGTGTGGTCAAAATATTCTTGCAGGTCCATGATCCAAGCCTCCTATGCTAATCTAAGCGTTCGCCGCCGAGCCCGCCGCATGTTGATGTTGAGGACTCCCATACGCCGATGAGCATCCCTGACGGCGAATACTTAAAACAATATAATACACCGATTGCCTTCAAAACAACGAATGTTACAGGGGCCTCTCCCCTCGATCTCCATAGACTCAAATTGCCTCTTCATTGTCGGACTTCGCCATGAAAAAAAACCATTTATACGGGTTCTCGAAATTTGTATCGGAATGAGGGCCGCATAATCCAGCCTGTGGCCGCTTTCGGAGACCTCCTGACGGCCAGCAAAGGTCAACCGTTGTCATTTCGAAGGAGCGAGTCTCGAACGAAGTGAGAGGCTGCGACTGAGAAATCTTGGTTTTCTGACCAGGATTTCTCGCTTCGCTCGAAATGACAGGGCCATGCATTCGAAATGACCGGCGCCCCATTGAATTCGTGATTACTTTCGAGAACAGGCGTATATACCCTCCTGCGCTCAGGAGGGTATTGAAGAATCAGCGGCTCTTATCCCAGCAGGGTCACTTCTCAGCCGGCTGGCGAGACGCGAGAAAGTCCTTCCACAGTTTGAAACCGGGTTCCGGCGGTGAACCGGCGTCAAGCCACCACTGCACAAAATCGCGATACACATTGAGGAATTGGTCCCACGTCCCAGACTTGGCAACATTCGCCTTCCAGTCAGGATAGAGGTCGTCGTTTGCCAGTTGAAATTCTTCCTGGCCGAATTGGGGGAACAACTTCTGAAATTTTTGGAATTTTTCCTCTTTAGAGAGCTCCGGGGTTTCCTTGACCGCAGGCTTGGCCGCAGTTTGCTCAGGAGCAGGAGCAGCGGGCGGAGGCGGACTCGGAGCTGCGGGCTGCTCTTGGAATCCTCTCTCAGTAGGGTGAGCCGGCGCGGGGACTTCGGTAGGGGGCGCAGGAGCGGGCATATTCATAGGCACCGCACGGGAACCGACGGACGCGCCTGGCGGCTCCATCATGGAGAGAGCCGGCGAAGGTGGAGGAGCGGCGAGCTGAGCGGTGATCCAACCCGCAGAAGGATCGAACTCTTGAATGCCCCCGAAGAGCTTGTCAATTCTGTAGGCCTTGCCCAGACCCAAAGGACTGAGGTAATGATACCGATTCTGCATGGCTATCACGCCAACGCCCAAGGCTACGATGATGATAAATATCCAGGAATGCAGCCGCGTCCAACCCATAGCGTGTTTTGGCGAGTAGGACGTTTCTTCTCTTCGGGTTTCATCAGCGCTCAGCATAGAACAAATCCTCCAACTGGAAAGATGGATGCAACCGTCTTTTGTCAAATATAATGTAACACAAGAGCAAAGATATGTAAACCTTTTCTTCTCAATTGTTTTTATTGCAAAGGTCAAAGTTGTTCGCCAACGCCATGATGCGGAGGTGAGCGTCATTCGTTCGACAGAGGGAAGCCAGGAAAGAGAGATATAGTGATCGAACAGATGTATTCGAGGGGAATATCACTAAAAAAGCAAAAAAATACTTGCACTGAAATCTAAACGTGATAAGAGACAATCACTTCTCAACATACCCTTTCGCTCTCGGAAAAGCCCAGAAAGGGGCGGTCGAAAGGCCGTTTTCGGGCTTTTCGTTTTTCTGGATTTAGGTTAAAAAAATGAATGGCGCCGGAGGAGGGAACTTTAGACGCGCGTCCCTGATTGAGGACATTCACTCAAGGATGAGGTGTAAAGCCCCGTTGGATTGGACATTCAGTTTTCCGGCGCCATTCTGCCGAAGAAAATTCCTTTAGAATACGAGGCCTAGTTCTACAAACCAGCCTGTGAGGTATGTATCTATTCGATAGTCTATACGATCTTCCTTGAAATCGATCAGACGATAACCTCCTTTTGCGTAGCCCCATCGGCCGCAATTGAGCGGAATGCTGTATCGAAGACCCGTCTGCACGTCTAAACCAAACACGCCGTCCAAGTAGGCGATGCCTACCCGATTGTCGCAGGATAAAGAGCCGCCATTGCACTTGGTGGTAATGCATCGTTCGATTTCGATCCCAGACATGACCATATTGCGGGTTCGATCTATCTTCATGGTGCTGTACGCCTGGCAGTGGCTTCCGGTGTGCATGGTGAGCTTCTGCTCGTTGAACACCCAGGCGTTGTAAATCGAAATAGCCCCGCTGCATGTACGAATGGGTTCAAACAGGAGCCCCACCCTCTGATACACATTCTCCCACTTGCTTTTGAAAGCCATTCCAGGGAAGAGCGGATGCACATAGTTGGCCTCCATCTCTATGGGCATGATGGAGTAGATGATCGCCCATCTCGGTCTAAATTGATAACGGGCAGAGTATTCGAAGAAGGTCTTATGGCTGTCTAGTCCCAGGTCGTCATTGAAATCTACCGTGGGATGATTCGGCCAGCTTACCTTGCCTCGCACCCTGGCGAAATAGGCCTGCACGGAAAGCTCCCATTGACCGCACTCCCTTTTCGGAAGGATGCACGGCTTGGGAGGCGCCGCCGCGCACACGCTGGCCACAGGACACGCCGCCGGCTTGACTTTGCTGATGACCCTCGGCAGACCAGAACCCGCCGGGTTCTCATACCCAAGCCCGGGAGCGGAAGCCTTGACAAAACCAGAAGACATTCCGGTGTCATTGGCGCGATCGCCTGCGAGCCAAGGCGCGACGGGAATGCCTTGGAGGGGCTGACTGCCGTTGACGATGACGTGAATTGCGTTATGGTGAGCGGCGTAGCTGCAAGTAGTGAAAGCGATAAACAGTAGAGAAACTAGTACCATACGGTGTTTTGTTCTCATAACACCCATCCTCCCAGCTCAACAATCTGCAATCGCTAAACTATAACTTGAGGTATTTTGTCAAGGGAAAAATAAACATAATTCCAAATAGCTCGTTATTTTTACGAGAAATCAAATGATATTTATATAAATAGCATATAATTAAAGTATATTATAAATATTATTTTGTTTAATACCTGATATAATATGCATATATTACTAAAATAGCAGCGCATAATAGCTATCATGCATGCGGGCAGGCCTCGACCCCGAGCGCCGCGCGGGTCAATTCCTCCGTGGTACGCGGCGCCTTGCCCCCCCTTGGACGCACGAATACCATCCGCATTCCAAAATATTGCGCGTCATTCCTCACTTACTTTCACAAAGTCGAAGAGCTGGGAGCGACGTCTGCAAAAGAAAGCGAGGCGACAGCAGGTCGTCTCAGCGTATAGGACTACACAGTGGAAATTTGAGGCGGACAGAGCCTCCAGAAAGGTAACTTCTCAACATACCCTCCTTCAGGTCCGACGATGTAGCGCCTCCATATCATCAAGAATTATTTTGTCAAGAAAAAAGTATAGTAAGCATAAAAATATGATATCACTTCTATGTATCATTGAAAAATATTATTTGTAATGACGATAGTTAACTTGAATAACTGCATAAAACTGTCATCTTGTCTTCTGGAAGACCCGCTGGTAATATCGCCCCACCTCCGCTGCGATACGAAACAATGAAAAGATACCTCAGAGTGAAAGCAGGTCATAAAGCCTTTGCCCTGGTAAAGGAAGAAGGGATTCGGCCTGAACGCATCGGGTGTTTTGCGGGTCCTGCCGGCGGACCCAAGTGGTTCACGTCGGTGGGCTTCGATAGAGCGCTGATTCGCTTCAAGTTTCTCCAACGCTCGGGGCGTCGAGTGCTCCTGGCGGGATCATCGGCCGGCGCGTGGCGCTGCCTCGCCATGTCTTGCAAGGACCCTCTGCTGGCCTATGAGCGTCTAAGGATTGCTTATTCGCGGAACATCTTCACCGAGTCAGACACCCAGCGGACAGTTTCCCTTGCGCTCAAGAGAAATGTTGACGCCTACCTCAAGGACGATGACGTGGAATTTATCCTGCATCATCCGCATTTTGATTTGGCGCTTCATACTGTACGGGCGCGAGGTCCGGCGGCAATGGATAACCGGTTTGTGCAAGGCGCTGCTTTAATAATGGCAGGTCTATGTAATATTGCGTCGCCCCGAGGAACTGGGGTGTTCTTCGAGAGGGTGGTGTTTTTCTCAGGGGAGCAGCCGCCGGGGTTCCTCGCGTCGGGATTTCAAGGGAGTTCGGCTCGACTCACCTCGGCAAACCTGCGGCGCGTCGCGTTGGCCACTGGTTCGCTCCCGTTCATTGTGCAGGGCGTCCGATGCGTGCCAGACGCTCCCCCGGGCGTGTACAGAGACGGGGGACTGCGAGATTACCAGTTGAATGAGCGCTACCTCCTGGATGACGACAAGATCACGTTATTCTTCCATTATCAGCAGCGGATCATTCCCGGATGGTTCGACAAAAAGCTGTGGTGGAGAGCTCCGCAGCCCGAGACGATCGAGAACGTGGTTCAGATTTTTCCGGCCGAGGATTTCGTCCGACTCTTGCCAGACGGCCGAATACCTGACAGGGACGATTTCATAAGGTTTATGGACGCCCCGCTGGAACGAATCAAAAGATGGGACAGGGTGAGCGAGTTGAGCGACATATTGGGGGAAGAATTCATGGAGTTGGTGGAATCCGGCAGGGTCAAATCCCTGGTCGAGCCGCTGACATAAGACAACCCAAAACTATTGATCAATGATGGACAACAAGATAGGCTCACGCCTCAAGGAGAAGCATGAACAGACCGACCTGGCACGAGTATTTTCTCTTGCTCGCGAAGCTGGTGAGCGCGCGGTCCACCTGCAATTCGAGGAAGATAGGAGCGGTGATCGTGCGCAAAAACAGGATACTGGCGACTGGCTACAATGGAGCGGTTCATGGAGCGCCGCACTGTACGGACCGAGGCCCTGATTTCTGTCTGCGCAGGAGCATAGGCGCAAGCGACGCGGATAAGTACAATTATTGCATCTCGAGCCACGCCGAGGTAAACGCGATCGACCAGGCCGCGCGGTTCGGCATTTCGTTGGAAGGAGCTACCCTCTATTGCACCTTGGAACCTTGCAACTGGTGTTTCAAGCAACTGATTCAAGCTGGCATCCAAGAGGTGTACTATGAGGAGCCCTATGAATCGCTGAACAAAGAGTTTGACCGCTATTGGCGCAGAATTATGGAGTCTGAGAGCTCCTTTCGCGTATTCAAGCAGATACAGGTGTCCGACGAAACGCTTCGGTTCGTGCTGGACATTCTTCGGCAGAAGTCTTGGCGGAAATTGACTCCCACGCCCGTTGATCAACAGACCGTATTGCGGCTGGATGCGCTGGCCCATATTTGTAGTCCTTCCCCTCGGGAAGCAGAGGAGTGAGACGGATGATCATCAAACAGTTGCAGCATTTTTCCCAAAAAGAGCTAATCGAGAAGCTGCGTAATGTCACGCTATTGAAGCAACCAGACGTGCGAATCTACGAAAAGGCATTTATTTCCCTCGAGACAGTCAAGCCGAACGAGCTGTCCCCGCCTCAGAATTATATTCTCAGATCCGAATTGAAAAAGGTGAGGGAGCTCAAATGGGCGTTGAGCGACCATGGCTGCAATATTTACAAATTAGACGGATTTGTCCGTTTATGGCTAGACAATCAGGGCTCGCCAATCGACCTGCTGCCGCCTGTGGTGGAAGAATCGATTGAGCAAGACGGTTCCATCCATTTCATCATTAATGACGGCATGCACAGAGTGTACATGGCGTTGAGGGAATGGACGCTATCGCAGGTTATCCTTATCCGAGGAATTCCCCGGAGGTACCCCTATTACGCCTACCCTGTACCAGGGGGTTGGTCATCCGTAGAAGAAAGAGAGGACTTGCCGGAAGGGTATCTCAAGAAGTGGCACCGCATACAAGATTATCACGCCCTGTACAGGAATTTTAATTCAGCGTTCCTCAATGTGGGCGCCCCGCGAGCCTTTTTCCAGAAGGACAGCGTCGAGGCGTAGGCGCGTGCGGGAGACATCCAGACTCATTCAACCGCTAGCCTGACGTTTTCACGTCATAATGCGAATACTGCATGGAAAACACGCCGCGTCCCTGGGATAACGACCGGAGAGAGGTGGAGTAGCCGAACATCGTGGCCAGGGGACACACCGCTTTGATTACGGAGTATCCGGCGCCGGGGATCACTTCGTCCAGTCTGCCTTTTCGACTGTTCAAATCAGCAATCACCTCGCCCACAAACTCGTCAGGGACGGTAATCTCCAGTTTCATGAATGGTTCGAGCAGCACTGGAGACGCCTTTTCGCAGGCCTCTTTGCACGCGTGGCTGGCCGCAACTTTCAGGCCGAGGTTTGTCATGGACGCCTGATCCTGTCCGAGCTCGAGCAGTCGCACGCGTACATCGACTACTTCATTCCCTGAGACGACCCCAGCGAGCATCGCCTCAGCAGCTCCTTGTTGGACAGCTTCAACGAGCTCTTGCGGCGCGGCGTCCGGAGGCAAGGCGGATTCAAAAATCAGGCCGGCTCCTCGTTCGGTAGGTTCCACTCGCAAAGTGAGTTCGCCCAGATGGCGCGCCTCGTGGATTTCCCGGTCAAACTTGGCGTGAGCGGATGCAGACGAGAGGATGGTTTCTTTGTAGAGCACTTGCGGTTTGCCGGTCCGGACATGCACATCATGCTCCCTCTGTAATCGATCCAAGATAATCTCTAAATGGAGCTCGCCCATGCCTGAGATAATCAACTGGCCGGTGTCTTGGTTTTCAGTGTAATTAAAAGTCGGGTCTTCCAAAGAGATCTTGTCCAAGGCGCCGTGGAGCTTTTCCTGATCTCCTCGCGTCTCGGGTTCAATGGCGATGGAGATGACAGGTTTGTAAAGATCAAGGGATTCGAGCACAAGCGGCGCGGCGGGATCGGTGATGGTATCGCCGGTAATGGTGTCCTTCAAGCCGACAACGAGCGCGATGCTGCCTGCAGGCGCGGAATCGATGCGTTCTCTCTTGTTCGCGTGGAGTTGAAAAAGACGGGCTACCCGCTCCTTTTTCCCCCGAGTGGCGTTGTACACCTCTGTGTCTGTCCGAAGCTCGCCGGAATACACCCGCAGAAAAGTGGCCTTTCTTCCCTGGTCCATGAGCACCTTGAACGCAAGGGCGCACAGCGGCTCCTTTATTTTGGGAAGACGCGTCTCCTGAGCGCCGGTGACTGGGTTGATCCCGGAAACAGGCGGCACATCCAAGGGCGAGGGGAGGAAATCGATAATGGCGTCGATGACAGGCTGAACCCCAATATTCTTCAGAGCTGATCCGCAGAGCACGGGAACGAGTCGATTGGAGATCACGCCTTGGCGCAAGCCCGCGATTATCTGTTTTTCGTCCAGGTCCTCATTTTCCAGGTAGAACTCGAGAAGGTCTTCCTGCATTTCTGCAGCGGATTCCAGCATGAATTGCCGGCTGCGTCGGGCGTCCTCGAGCAAACGAGCAGGGATGTCTTCGATGGATATTTCAGCTCCAAGAGAAGCTTTATCCCATATCAAGGCCTTCATTCGTATGAGGTCAACGACGCCGAGGCATTCGTCATCGCCCATGAGGGGGAGCTGTATAGGGACGGGATTGGCGCCGAGTTTTTCACGGAGCATCTGAACGGCCCTCGAGAAATTCGCCCCTATCCGATCGAGCTTATTGACAAAGACTATTCTCGGTACACGGTATCGATCCGCCTGACGCCAGACCGTTTCTGTCTGGGGCTCAACGCCCCCTACCGCGCACAAAACCGCAACCACGCCATCAAGCACCCGCAGACACCGCTCTACTTCTATGGTGAAATCTACATGACCAGGCGTATCGATGAGATGAACTTCGTGATTTTTCCAATGGAAGGTCGTCGCCGCGGAGGTAATGGTTATGCCCCGTTCCTGCTCCTGGGGCATGTAATCCATGGTCGCCGAACCTTCGTCAACCTCTCCTATTTTGTGAATCTTTTTAGTATAAAACAGTATGCGCTCGGACAGAGTGGTCTTGCCCGCGTCAATGTGCGCGGTGATCCCAATATTTCTTATTTTTGATAAATGGACCGTAGGCATCTCAAGCTATCCGTATAGTGCTGCTGCAATCAATGAGAAAAGCCCTTATTCTTTTTCCATCTTATCCTGCGTGTGTCAAGCGTGGGGTTCCAAAGCATCATCCCGCTCCCTGAAGTGTGACCGTCGCCATGACTTCAAAAAGTGCGTCTGACGCCAAAAATATCCGAAAGCGGGGCATAGCCTACGAAGACCCCAGAGCGCCATTGATCGGGGCTGTCGCAACATTTTTTACGCGTCTAGGCGGCTGCTCCCTGCCCCCAGAGGATTCGCTCAGTTTTTCGGGGTCATCAGGAGAGGAAGAAATACGAAGAAATACAAGGGTAGTTGCGGAATATCTTGAGATAGACCCAGGCGCCATCATCATGTGTGACCAGCGTCACAGCGCCGAGATCGTATGTCTCTCATCCCGGCCGTCAGCGACGCCCATAGCAGACGCAATTATTGCCGAGGAGCCCGGAATCTTTCCTGCGATCAGGACAGCGGACTGCTTGCCCATACTGGTCATCGACCCCGCTGCCCGCGTCTCAGCGGCCATCCACGCGGGCTGGCGTGGCACAGCAAAGCGGCTTGCGCGCAAAGTTATCGAGACGTTGAGGCTGAACTACCATACCAACCCAGAAGACCTGTTGATTGCGCTGGGTCCTTGCATAGGCGTGTGTTGTTATGAGGTGGGCGTGGAGGTAATCGAAGCGCTTGAGGCGCACATCCCCTTTTCTGACAACTACTCGACGGCCAAATCGGCTCACACGTCTCGGCACGCCTGCGGCCAATACATGCTTGATCTGGCGGAGATCAATAGAGCTGAAATTTTGAGCTGCGGCGTCCCAGAAGCCAATATCAAAAAGGCAGGACTCTGCACAAGGTGCCGAGAAGACCTGTTCTTTTCGTACAGACGGGACAACGGCAGGACAGGCAGACAAATTTCCATAGTCGGTTTCCGTCGTTAAGGCGTTCGTTTCAGCAGGGCGGCGAGGCCGTGGGCCGCCTCTTCAGGCATGACGTACGTGGGCACGCCGGCTTCGTGGAGCTGGCGCCTATTGGGTTCGATCTTTTGTACGGTCCCTATGAAGCATGCGATGATAGGTTTTGGATACTTTTTCGCCAAGTCGATGAGGGCGTCGCTGGGGTACGGCCAATTCTTGTGTTCGCAAAATATCGCCAACAGCACATCCACAGAGGGGTCTGCAAGAATAGCTTCTGCGATATCGTGATATGGAGCAGCCAGGAACGCTCCTGCCGCGCCGTCCACAGGATTCTTGTACACAACCGGGACAGATGGACCTAATATCTCCGCGATGCGGTCGAGCGTTTCCGGCTTCAGATTCGAGAGTTCGCAGCCAGGGATTTCTTGCAGAATGTCCCATGCCACGATGCTTGGCCCAGCCGTATGAGTGAAAATCCCGATCTTCTTTCCCTCGGGGCGTCGCGCTATGGAAAGGGCCTTGCATACCGCAATCATTTCTGGCGCGGAATACACCACTTCTGCCCCTGCCTGGATCAGGGCCCCATTCCATATAGCGTCCTCGCCGGCTGCAGCGCCTGTATGGCTAATGGTCACTCGGTCCGCTCCTTTCCCTCGGCCCCCTTTGTAAAAAATAACGGGTTTGTGCTCTGTCACGCTGCGGATCGTGGACATGAGTTTCCTCGGATCAGAACACCCTTCGGCAAAGATGCCGATGACATTGGTATGGGGATCGTTGGCGAGGTACTCCAACAGCGTGTGGAATTCCAGGTTCACGCGGTTGCCGACGCCAATCCATTTTGAAAAACCGAGCCCCTCATCATCGGCCTTGCCTTTCAACGCAAGTCCTATGCCGCCGCTTTGGCTGAGGAACGAGACCATGCCTCGGCGGAGAACTCGTGGATAAAAGGTCACATTCAAATCAGCCCACGTGTTCAGGAACCCGAGGGTATTGGGACCGACTACGGGCATATCGCCGGCGGCGACTTGTAAATCATTCTGCAGTTGACGGCCCTCTTCGCCCATCTCTGCGTAACCGCCAGCGATAATGCTTGCGCCGCCGACGCCCATCTCGCTCAGCGCACGAGTCGCCTGCACAGTCGAATACTGATTGAGGGCCACCACGGCCAAATCTGGAACTTCAGGCAGTCGGTCAAGCGAACGGAACACGGGGAGGCCCAAGACGCTCTCGTGCCGAGGGTGTACCGGGTAGATGCGGCCTTTGAATCCACCGGTGATAATGCTGTCCATGATAGCGTGGCCGACTTTGTCGGGCGCATTTCCAGCTCCGATGACGGCGATCGAGGAAGGATAAAACATCCTGTTCAGTCGCGCTTGAAGAGCTTCATCCATAACACGTGGCCTTTCGTGGAACGAATAAATTGTTACGCGCTGCGGCTTTTCGTGAAAAGCGCTTCAAAACAAGATCCACCGGATGCGAGGCACTCGCTTTTATCCGCAATGTGAGGACAAATTGATATATCCCCAGGACAGAGGTCGCTGCTCGCGGGTACAAAATGGCATCTCTCGCTCCGAAAAGATACTCGAAACGGCAGGGTATCGGAAAGAACCTTTAACCGAAAGAGTTCAAGCCCCTTCCCACCCGCATTGAACTGAAACGGCGTCTTCGTGGCATAATCTTCCGTACGCTGAATATTGTGAAATGCATCGAATACGAACTCCTGCTCGCCGAGGGGAATCCCTACTCCCCAATCCTGGACGGTCAGCAGGATGCCTTCGGCGTGCGGCGCCATGGATATCAAAATATCTCCCTGGTCGGGCGTATTCTCGACGGCGTTCTTCAGGAGCGTATGAAAGACTAACGAGAATATACGAGCATCGATGAAGTCCGTAAAGGCGTCACCCACACTCAATGATACATTTACTGATCGAAATGCAAACTCAGGGGCCGCCTTTTCCATTTCCGCTTCCAGCAGAGTTTTAATCGTCGTTTCGCGCGGAGCGTACGCGGGCGGGTCCAGGATCTCCTCGAGGACGCTGCGGAGTTCCAGCAAGCGATGCACATTCCTGTGGATCCTCTGAAACTTATGCTGCGTCTGCGCGGGCAGGGTCTCGTCCCGCATGAGTAATTCCACGGAGGCTTGTATAATGGAGAGGGGCGTCGTGATCTCGTGGGCGAGATGGTTGACGGCCCTCATTCGGGCGCGCTGGAGGGATTTGAAAGCAGTGATGTCTCGAAACACCAGAACCACATTCTGTATAGCAGGGCCGCACACCTCTGCGGTCAGAGAAGACCCGCTGACGGAGAGATCGACTGCCTGACCGTCTCGTCTGTGAAATACAATCTCCCGGTGTGGATGCAGAGAGCCCTGGCTGAGGACAGCGTCAATGAGCTCGAGGAACTCTTTATTTATCTCTTCTGGTTCAAAGACGCTGCGGAAATGTCGGCCTTCGAGCTCCTCTCTGCCATAGCCAAGGATGCGCAGGGCTGCCGGATTAACGGTGAAGATGTTTCCAGTGCATTCAAGCGTGAGGACGCCTTCGTTCATACCGAGCAAAATGGCTCTTTCAACCATCTCCGCGTTGTTGGCGGCTTGTGGGGACACCATAACGGGGGACCTCCCATGTGATATTGACTGCGCTGCGACAGGATGACGGTTCGAAGCCAAAAAAAACCTGCTGCAATCTTGCGGATGATTCCGCGAGTATATAGTTATATTGTAAGACAAAAGCTGGCGGCGAGCATAGGCAAAAGCGCCTGCGCAAAGAACATACTTCAAGGCAGTCGCGTGCTGCGTCTCACGTCCACAATTGTTTTTGCAACAACATGACGTCCGCACGACATTGCAGCGGTCGTCAAGGAGGAAATGCAGATGGAGAAAGAGCAGGTATGCCCCTATTGTGGGGAAAAGATGGATCCGATTCGAACGCCGGAACTTTCAAGTTGGGGCGGGGAGATTCATTATGTGTGTTTCAACGACGAGTGCACGTACTACAAAAACAGTTGGCAAGTACTCGACGGTCAAGGGATAGAACGTACAGGGTATCGTTGCCGTGTAGATCCCCGCGGGGTGTACGGGCCAATGGCAGTGTGGTCGTCGGACGCGTTGAAAAATCTTAAATGTGCGCCGCCCGCCCCTCACGCGACGGCCAAGTAACAGCATTAACAAAATACCGGGACCCCGATTGGAAAGAATCGGCGGGGTCCCTTTTGAAAAGAGGTCCCCAAAGGGCAAGCGGCTTTTGTGGCTGCCGACCCTTTGAGGATCAGCTTTTTTTGAGCTGCGCCAATGAACATTGAGGACATGATCAAGACAGAGCATTTCGTGAGAGACGATGACAGGCCCGATCCGGTCTTTTATCAGAAAGCGCGGTTCGTGAACCATCTGGATTCCTTGGCGTTATCCACGGTCGAAGACCTGTACGCAAGGCTTATTCCGAAAGGTTCGCGCATCCTGGACCTCATGGCCAGTCATGATTCTCACCTTAAAAGCGCAATAGAACCATCCGCGGTGGTGGGCCTAGGGCTGAATCAGGAAGAGCTGGACGCCAATCCCGTGTTGACGCAGACGGTTGTTCATGATCTCAATGCGGACCCGCAGCTTCCCTTTGACGACAACGAATTTGATGTGGTGATCAATACGGTATCCATCGATTACGTGGTGCATCCGGTGGAGCTCTTCCGGGAAGTGCGTAGAATACTAAAGCCAAAGGGTTTGTTTATTGTCGTGTTTTCCAATAGAATGTTTCCCCCGAAGGCGGTATATATATGGAAAACACTCACGGAAAGCCAGCGCTGCGACTTGGTGAAACGATACTTTCAACTGGCGGGCGGCTTTTTCGTGGAAGGATCGCTCGAAAGCAAAGGGAAACCGAGGCCCAAGGACGACAAGTATTATTCATACGGCATACCGAGCGATCCCATTTATGCCCTGTGGGCAAGAAAGAGCGGTGTTGAAGGGTGAATAACTGGGCCCTGCTCGTGGTGGATCTCATTAAAGACAACGTCAATCCAAACGGCGCTGGTCTGCTGGACAGAGAAGTATCGAGGATACTGCCAACGGTGAAAAGCCTCCTGAACCATTTTCGAGAAAACGGAGGCCGCGTCGTGTTCGCCTGCGACAGTTTCATGGAGGGGGATTTTATCTTCAAAGGACGAATGCCGCCTCACGCCATTCGTGGTACGGGAGGAGACCAGCCTCTGAGTGAACTGGACATGCAGCCAACAGATCACTATCTGCCAAAACGCCGGATGAGCGCCTTTTACAAAACAGACCTGGATCAGACGTTGCGTACGTGGGGGGTGGATACGGTCGCAGTGTGCGGCATCGTGACCAGCGTCTGCGTGTTGCTCACCGCGCTTGACGCAATTCAAAATGATTTCAAGGCGGTAATCGTCTCAGATGGGTGCGCTTGCCATCAAAGGGACATCCACGACGCGACGCTCAAAGTCTATGATTCGTTGATCTTAACGCCGCTGTTTCGCATCATGACGTCCGAGCAACTATTCGCTGAAACCACGAAAGGCCGCGCCTAAAAAAGGCTAGGAAGGCCTTAAGACGTCCCTTCGATAAGCCTACCAAGGATTTTTGTTAAGACGCGGGCCGTGGCATCCACGAGAGGCACCACTTTTTGGTAGTTCATCCGTTTTGGGCCAATAACCCCTATGCTGCCCACTACGGTGTCGGCAGTGCGAATGGGGTAGGCGATGATGGTGCATACATCGAGGTCTTGCAACCCATGCTCCGACCCAATAAAAATCTGTATGCCCTCAGCGCGCAGCGTTTTATCAAGGATTTTGAGAAGATTGCTTTTTTCCTCAAAGGCCTGAAGGAGCGCCTTGAGCTTCTTTATCTGTGAAAATTCAGGGTCGCTCAGAATATTCGTTTGGCCCTGGATAAACACTTCTCGGGGGTCGGACTGCGACAGCACTATGTGGCCCATTTTCAGGGTCTTGGCAAGGAGGGCGTCAACTCGGGTCTTTTCCAAGGCCAGTTCTTTTTCGATGCGCGTTTTGGCCTCTTGGAGGTCGAGGTCTTTGAGCATATCGTTGAGCATTCGGCCGTACATTTCCAGGGTTTCCTGCTGGATTTCGTCTTCGTCAAAGATCGTCTTTGTTTGGACAAACCCAGAGGCCGAAATAAGAACTACCAGGATACGATCCCTTGCCACTTTAATGAATTCAATGGTCTTGAATGTCTGTTCGCCAGCGGGGCCCGAGGAAACCACGCCGGCCTGTTTGGAGAGACCTGCGAGCACAAGGGAAGATTGCCTCAAAACATCTCTGACGTCTGATCCTGCGCTTTTGATGAGGGATTCTATCTCCGCGAAGTCTCTCTGACCTGTCTCTCGAACTCCCACAATGCTGTTCACGTAATGGCGGTACCCGAGATCGGTCGGTATCCTGCCGGCGCTGGCATGGGGTTGCGTGATATATCCATATTCGGTGAGGTCGCTCATGATATTTCTGATGGATGCAGCAGACAAACCGATGTCTTTATTTTTCGAGAGCGTGCGAGAGCCCACTGGATCGCCCGTCGCGATATATTCGGCGATGAGCGCCTCGAGGATCTTTTCGGATCGTTTTTCCAGACCGTACATGAGTCGTATCCAGAGACTGCTTTCTATTCCACCACTCTTAAATTAACCTTCCTCTTTGCGTTGGTCAAGGAAAAGACGCACCCTTCGTTTGGCCCAGCGTTCCAGCGAGCTGGAAACATCACGGGCATCCCGATACAAGGGCGCGACAAACTATTTTTTCTTGAAATGCTTTACAAACGATTCATGCGTATCTTTGGGCGCCGCAATCAAAGGCTGATCGATCCTTCTGCCGTCGAAATAGTCGCCGACGTGAAAATCCGAACCGTCAAAGAATTTTATTTGTCCTCCAGCGGCTTCAAGGATGATGCTGCCAGCGGCGAGGTCTTGAATATTTACATTTTTCAAGATGCATGCATCGGCGCCTCCCCGGGCCACGTAGGCCAAGTGGCCGGCCGATGAGCCGAAGTTGCGAAGCTTCCCAGGGAAGTCGCTCACAAAATCCTTATGGAATCGAGAATACACAAGCACCAAACTCTCATTATCTACGGTCGGGTCCTCGCGGACGCGAATCGGGACGTCGTTGAGCAGGGCCTCTCGCCCCGCGTACGCGCTGTATAGCTCGCCAGTCACCGGGAGATATAAAAACCCCAGCACCGGCCAAAAAAGCTCGAAAAGAGCCGCGCTGATACCCCACACAGGCATGCCTGCCTGAAACGAAGCGACGCCGTCCAAGGTATCGAGAATCCATAAGAAGCGTGGACAGTCGTCCCCAGAAATATCTTCTTCGCTGAGCTCTCTAAGAAATCCGTGTCCTTCGAAGCTCGAGAGTATCTTCGAGGATATGGTGGTCCACACGATGTTGTCTGCCTCAGTGACGAGCTCGTCGTCGAATTTCGTGCGCTTGTTACCCTTGCCGTACATTTCCATGAGAGAGACGCCGCTTTTCCGGAGGGTATTTTCCACGAACTCTTTAAGGGTGCGCAATTCTCTTTCGTTGAGAGACTGCAGATTGTTTCTGGCCATGTAGATCTCCCTTCTATAGTGTTGCTCACACTTTATCACGAGATTGCTTTGCTGGATTGGCAATGACCCATCCCAGGCCTTTTTTGTCATTGCAGAGCGCCGAACGCGACGAAGCAATGTCAGCTCACCTGAGGCGAGCAGAGACGCCATTGTCGAAGTCGCGTTTTGCAGCGAGGTCTCCGATAGGCGCCCCGCCCATCTGTTTCAAATGCGCTGCCGAGCATGAGATAATGGCATCGACTTTACGCTGGCAAAGATGTAAAGTAAGAATATAATTTCTACGAATATTCATTGAGCTCTGTCAAGGAAACTATGCTGCCTTAGCCTTTACTGTCAAACGGGCTTTTGAGAGGTAGTCGGCGGCGACGGAATAGCCAGGAACGCACATGAATGGAAAAGAAAAATACGCAAACAAAATCGTAACGCCTGAAGACGCGGTTCGCCGTATCAAGAATGGTGACAGGGTGTTTTTGGGGAGCATGTGCGCGGAACCCACAATCATTGTCGAAGCATTGGTAAAATCTCGCGTTGAAGATGTTGAAATTATTCAGTTTATGACAAGTCAATCAACGCGTAAGCTTGCCGCATTAGGCCGAGACAGGTTTAGAATCAAGACCTTTTTTATGGGTAGGCTCGGAGAAGATTTGCAAGAAGGGCTCGAGGCCGACTATATTCCTCTTTTTCATTCTCAGATTCCTTCTTTTTTCAGAAACAGACGCATACCCATTGATGTCGCCATTATACAGGTGTCAGAACCCGATCGTTTCCAGCGATTTAGTCTCGGGACCTCTGTTGACGTATGTCTTTCTGCCGTGGAGTCGGCGAGACTTGTCATTGCCCAGGTGAATCGCAACATGCCCCGCACCCACGGCGATACCCTCGTACCTCTAGAGCGGATCAACTACATAGTGGAACATGACGACGACTTGCTCGAATTGCCCGAAGAGACCCTCGGTGATCGAGAAAAAAAAATCACCAAGTATTGCAGTGAACTGATCGAAGATGGCGCTATTCTCCAGTTCGGATTTGCGGGGATCACCAAGGGCTTGATGGATTACGTGAAGGAAAGAAAACATCTTGGCATACACACGGAAATCTTTACGGACGCGCTGATGGACCTGCTGGAGACGGGGGCCATAGATAACAGCACCAAGAAAGCGTACCGCGGAAAATCCCTGGCCACGACCTGTATGGGAACCAGGAGACTCTACGACTATGTGCATGACAATGCGGTCGTGGAGTTTTATCCTTCTGACTTCGTATTGAATCCCTCGTTTATCGCGCAGCATGACCGCATGATATCTATAAATCTTGCCCTTCAGGTTGATCTCAGGGGTCAAATTCGGCAAGGCAAGCCCACTTGGACTGCCTTCGAGGGATCAGGCGGCGATTTTGATTTCATGAGAGGGGCCACTCTTTCCCAAGGGGGGAGATCGGTGGTCTGTTTGAGGTCCACCTCCCTCAAAACGGGGCGCTCGAACATCGTGCCGTCCTTCGGTCCAAAAGCAGCCATTTCAATGAATCGCGGTGAAGTGCAGTACGTGGTCACCGAATATGGCATCGCCTATTTGGGAGGCAAATCCATACGAGATAGAGCTATGGCGCTCATGGAGATCGCGCATCCCGACCATCGTGAGAATCTCATGGACGAAGCGCGGCAGCTCGGTTACGTGTATCCCAATCAAGTGTACTACTGCATGGCATCCCCTGCTCTGAGAGAACGGGTAAGGACGGATCGAGAATTCAAGGGAGGGCTCAAAGCGCATATTCGAGTGGCAAAACCTACGGACGAATCCATGATGCGCGACCTGTTTTATCACCTGTCTGAGAGTTCCGTCTATTTCAGATATTTTGCTCCGAAAAGAAGCATGCCGTTGGCCAATCTGGAGAAATATCTTAATCTTTGCGAGGAGAACGGCTTATCGCTGGTCGTAACTATCGGACCTCGAGAGAACAGGCGCATGATAGCGGAGGCGCGCTACATGGTAATCCCTGGGAGCGACTATGCCGATACAGCCTTCATGGTGGACGAATCGTACCAAGGACGTGGTATTGCAACGTTTCTTCTCCACTATCTGATTGAGATTGCGAAGGAACGAGGCGTCAAAGGTTTCAGGGCAGACGTGCTTGCGGATAATATCCCCATGCTTCGAGTCTATGAGAGCGTGCCGTTTGTCATTCACAAAACCGTGGAAGGCGGTATAATATCGCTGAAATTCCGGTTTGACGAACTGAAAGAGACAGCAAAAGACGCCTCTCGGCAATAGAGTTCGTTGATGATGCGCGGGCAAAGAGCGGCCACGGCTACGTGAGGCGCATAAGGTTTGAACCACAAACGCCGAGCGCTGGCCGCGCCTCGAAGAAAGGCCGAATCGTGACGCGACGCGGCGAAAACGAAAACACCGTTCAAGAACTCAAAAGAGTCCTCCAAGAGACCCCGTCGCTTGATGACGAGGAAAGAACACGGCTGTTTATGGAGATCGATGGACTCGTTGAGGCTCAAGCGGAGTTGGCGGCCATCCTGACAGCCTTCGACGGTCTGATCTATATATGTTCCCGAGACTACACCATTGAACGAATGAACCAAAAATTCATCGAGCGCACTGGCCGATATCCCATCGGCGAAAAATGTTTCAAAGCGCTTCACGACAGAGATGATATCTGTCCCTGGTGCGTCAATGACAGAGTGTTTCGCGGGGAGAAAATCCAATGGGAAGTGTTAAGTCCGAAGGATAATAGATACTACTCGATCGTGAATGCTCCCATTTACAGGCCGGATGGGAGGATATCCAAAATTGGCATAATCCGCGACATAACTGCGTTGAAACAGACTGACAAAATCTTGGAGGAACAAGGGGAGCGTTACAAAACTCTTTTTGAGCATTCAAGGGATGCCATCGCCATAGCAAAGACCACGGGCGAGTTTGTAGAGGTAAATCAGGCATTCTTGGATATGTTTGGATACTCGCGCTCAGAGCTAATGTGCACCAACGCGTCGCAAATATGGGCAGACCCGCGCGACCGGATCGCCTTCCAGGAAAACCTCGAGAAAAAAGGGGCGGTGAGAGATTACGAGTGGAAAGCGAAGAGGAAAGACGGTTCCGAGCTCGACTGTCTTTTGACGGCCAGCGTGCGCTACGATGAGAATGGGAATGTGCTCGAATACCATGGCATCATTCGCGATATCACTGAAATGAAGAACAAAGAAAAAGCTCTCAGGCGCAGCGAAGAACGCTATCGAGCGATAGTGGAGGACCAAATCGAATTGGTGTGCCGTTTCCGGCGCGACGGCATATTGACCTTTGTGAATGACGCGTACAGCAGGTATTTCTCTCGTGAAAAGACGGAGCTTTTAGGACGCAGTTTTTTTGAGTTTATTCCGGAGAGCGACCGGGCCGCGGTAGCAAGACACATCGAATCGTTGAGCCCTGAGCAGCCAGTTCGAAGCCGTACGCAGCGCATCGTGACAGCTTCCGGGGAGACAAGATGGCAGCAATGGACAGACAGGGCTCTGTTCGACTCAAAAGGTCAGATCATTGAATTTCAGTCAGTGGGCCGAGATATGACCGATTTGGTGAAGGCTCAGGAAGCCCTCCAGTCGCGCACCCAAGAGCTGGAACGCAGCAACAAGGACCTCGAACAATTTGCCTATATTGCAGCCCACGATCTTCGAGAGCCCCTGCTGGCGGTGGCCGCGTATCTAAAAGTCCTACAAAGACGTCTGGAAGGAAGACTGGATCCCGAAACCCAGAAATTAATAAACGGGGCCATGAGCTCGACGTTTCGTATGGATTCGCTCATTCAAAACCTGCTGGCGTATTCGCGTATTGGACAGGAAGAGCCGTGTTTCACCGAGATCAATTCACAAGAAATCCTATGCCTCGCGATGGCGAACTTACAGTCTGCGATCGAAGAAACAAAAGCAACAATAACCTACGATCCGCTGCCCGCGGTGGTGGCAAACGCATCTCAACTCGTACAACTGTTTCAAAATCTCCTCAGCAACGCCATAAAGTTCAGGGGAGAACATCCACCGAAGATCCATGTGGGCGTCACGCGGGTGGAAAACGCGTGGCAGTATTTCGTGAGGGACAACGGCATTGGCATAGAGCCGCCTTATTTTGATAGGATTTTCTTGCTGTTCCAGCGGATAAAGAACAGGGCCCACTACCCCGGGGCTGGCATAGGTCTTGCCAATTGCAGAAGAATCATCGAGTACCACGGCGGCAAAATATGGGTAGAGTCAAGCCCCGGATCAGGATCGACTTTTTTCTTTACCATACCTGATCGGCGTGATGCGCAGAGTTGGAAGAGGGCAGCCGAGCAGGAGTCTGACGTGGAACGAAACGCGTAGCTGCAAGGCGCTGGTAATTAGACCGCTTCGAAAGTATAGGCGAATTCAATAAGGCCTTGGCTCGTTGATTCATACAAGTTGAGATTGCCTCGTTGCCTTCGACTCCTCCCAATGAGGTGGCCGCGCTGTTCTTTTGCGGGGCAGTGTAATAGAGCCCAGGGCCACGACCTGGGACAGGCGCGGGCGAAAAACTCCGGCCCACCTGAGATTACCACGTCGCGCTTGGCTCTCTGCAATGACAAGGAATCTTTGCGTGTGTCATGGTGAGCCAATCGAAGCAGTCTCATGATAACTTTTGAGAATGACTATAACATCAAGGGAAACGAGAAAGATAAATGCGCTCGCTCCGCGGCTCACGGTTGTTTGGCGTACCTCGTCGGATCAGGCGCCCCCGCCTCGAGGAACCCTTTTCTCCTCAAAATGCAGCTCTCGCAGCGTCCGCAGGCCAAACCCGTAGGGTCAGGATCGTAGCACGAGTGGGTCAGGGAGTAATCGACGCCTAATTCAATGCCCCTTTTGATAATCTGGGCTTTATTCAGCCGCAGTAAAGGAGTGCGTATCCGAAAGACAAGCTGGCCTTCCACGGCTTTTTGCAAGGCGAGATTCGCCATCTTTTCGAAGGCCGTGATATAAGCCGGCCTGCAATCAGGATATCCCGAATAGTCCATGGCGTTGACCCCGATAAAAATATCCCCTGCGCCGAGAACTTCGGCAAAAGCCAATGCGAAAGAGAGAAAAATAGTATTCCTGGCAGGCACATACGTGATGGGTATAGACTGGCCAATGCGGTCAGCCGGGATGTCTTTCGGCACGTCGATGCTGGTGGTCAAGGCCGAACCGCCTATTTTCCCCAGTGGGATATCCAAGACCAAGTGGCGCGTGACCCCAAGAAACGCAGCGATTCGAGATGCGGCTGCGAGCTCCACCGCGTGGCGCTGATGATAATTGAAGCTCAGGGCGTACGGCTCGTACCCATCGGCAATGGCAATAGCCAAACAAGTGGCAGAATCGACGCCGCCCGAGAGAAGAACCACCGCTTTGGGTCTATCGCTCATGTGGAAAAGATATTTTTTCGGCGTTGCCTTGTCAATCCAACGTCTTGTGCACAGCGGCAACGCCATGAGATCGGGAACGCCACCGCATGGCGACCGATCGTGTGCTGTCCAACTGCGCCTGAAACATCATATGAGGCATGGCGAAAGGGTTGGATTTTTCTTGAATGCATATCCGTTCACACGCATCTTGTACAATAGAAACGTAAAAGAGAGAGGATGAACAATGTCTGAATGTTCTCTTACTAAATCCAAAGAATCGCAGCATTGGCCCGAGGGAACAATTTCTGTCAAGCTGACCATGAACCCCTATTTATTAGCGATGGCGTTTGAACATGCGATGAACCAGGGGATGAAGCTGTGGGAATTTATCAACATAGCCCTGTGGGAAAGGCTTGGAAAACCTGACGAAGACGCGTTGCTTGAGTACGCGGCAAACATTGAGATCGATGAAGAAGACCCAAAATGGAAGAAGCGGCTGAAAATTACGGCCAGGCACGAGATAGAGATGAAGAAGCTAAAAGAACAGAGAGCAACAGGCGGAGAGGCCTCGCCTGGGACCAACGGTGAATAACCGTGAATTAAAATTTGAAAAAATTTGCAAGGAGGTGCAAAATGCCCATACTGAAATACCGTTGCAATACATGTGGTAAAGAATTTCCGAAAATTGTGACTTCACCGGACAAGGCGCCCACGAAATGCATCGTGTGCGGCGCAGACACGGTGGAAGAGATCGGTGAGGCTTTCACCAACAATGCGGGAACTCTTGAGCGATTTTTCTGTCAATCTTGCGATTCATGCTCCGAGGAGCACACGTGCGGGATTAAGTAGAGAGACGACGCCCTGGCGCCTCGGAGCAGAATGAAAGAATCCGCTCCCCGACGATGATATCGATTCACAAGCCCTTCCTTTACGAGTGCCTCCTTGTGGCAGGTATTATCTTTGGGGTAGCGGGTTGCTTCGGCAAGCGCGGCGTTTACGAGATAAAAGAGCGTCCCTATCCGGTTTTGTATGAAGATGATTCTACGGTAAGGCTAGGGAGCAAAGACGATAATGTATTTGTTGAGATCCGGACCGTCGCCGCCAGCAAGCCCATGGAAAACCTGGCAATCTATTACCCTGCCCTCTTCCCAGGCGGCGAGATGATTAGACCCGGCGATCGTGAAGAGTACACGAAAGTGAATGGTCATAACGCCTACAAGGTGGTGTTCCAGACCAAGTATATCAGGAAACGCAAACGCATCACCGGCTCAGAGGAGGAGGCAAAGAAGTCTCTGCCGGATGGCTGGACCATCATGACTATGGAAGACCCCATGACCGGCAAGCCAATCCCCGTAATGTACGGTCCAATCATTCCCCAGCAAAAAATCCTCTATTTGGTTCAAGGGACGTCACGGATATATTATGTATTTCTTAGAGCGGATGGAGACGCCATTGATTCCGCGGTCAAAGCCTTTGACAAGTTCGTCAACGAAGGGATTGATTATCAATAAAAATCTTGTCAGAATGTGCTTCTGTTGCACCGCCAATCGTCAGTAAACGTAGGGAGGAGACGCTTGAGATATATCGGAGCCGTTTATCGACCACCCAGCGAGGCTGGGAGTCTTATCATCCAGGCGACGCTCGGATGCAATCACAATAAATGCACGTTTTGCGGAAGCTACCGTGACAAGACATTCCGCATACGTTCCTTGGAGGATATAAAGCGCGACCTTCAGGACGCCCAATACATGGGGCCAGTCGAACGGGTTTTTCTCGCTGACGGCGACGCCCTCTGCATACCTCAAAAGCGCCTGGTGAAAATACTGGAAGCGGTGAACGAGTACTTCCCGTCGGTGAGACGTATAGGGATCTATGCCAACGCACGAAACATTCTCCAGAAGACCGACGATGACCTGATTGAACTACGCCGGCTCAAGCTGGGCATCATCTATATGGGGGTGGAGACAGGAGACAGAGAGCTTTTACAAAAGATCTGCAAGGGCGCGTCCTATGAAGAGCTGGTTAATGCAGGCCGACGCGTCAAAAAAGCCGGCATCCTGCTCTCCGTCACCGTCTTGCTTGGCATCGGGGGAATTCATGGGAGTGAGCAGCATGCCAAAGGCACTGCGGCCATATTGACGGAGATGGACCCCGACTATGTCGGCGCCCTGAGTCTCATTTTGGTCCCCGGAACGCCGTTGTACGAGGAACACCGAAAGGGCAACTTCGAAATTCCACCGCCGTTCGATCTCATCCGAGAACTCAGAATCATGATCGCAGAGTCTGATTTTACCGAATGTGTGTTTCGGTCGAATCATGCATCAAACTATTTGCCGCTAAAGGGTACGCTGCCGAGAGACAAGGAAGCTATGCTCAAAGCAATCGACAAAGTTTTGAGGGAGAGGGACATGGCCTACCTCAGGCCCGAGTTCATGCGCGCCTTGTGACGCCCCCGGTTGTCACAGCCGATCCTGTTCGAGATTCGACGCGCGTACGAAAATAAAGAAGGCTTTTTTCCAAAATATACCGAGCCAGCTTTCCCGGACCGTCCCCACACGAATGGCGCCAGGAAACAAGAAAAGGAGTATTCTGAATGCGAGTAATCACGGTATGCGTGGGCAGCGCATGCCATCTCAAGGGCTCCCACGATATTATTGGATATCTCAAAGAGGCAATAAAAGAGGCAGGTCTTGAGGGCAAAGTCGAGCTCAAGGGCAGTTTTTGTATGGAACACTGCACCGAGGGCGCGAATTTGCTTATCGACGATCAGCTTTTTCACTACAGCTCACTGGATGATGCCAAAAAGATATTTGAAACGGAGATCCTCCAGAAGTCTAAATAAAAGGTAAGAACCAGTCATGGAACCACAAATCAGGCGTCGAAAACCGTGGAAGGGATGGAGCGACTTTACCGGCTGGGCTCAGGATTTTTCCTTGAAGGCGAAAGTGTTGGGCGGGTTCCTAGGGGTGGCTATATTGGTGGGATTGGCGACCAGTTTTGTGGGGACGCGTCTGGCAAAGGAAACCATTCTCGACCGAGCTCGGATTCGTCTCTCAAGTGATCTCACGACGGCGAGTTTCTTGTTCAAGACGATCCAGGAAAATCTCGAACTGAAATTGCGCATGGCCACAAACTCTGAAAAAATCAGGGAGGCCATCCAACAGAAACAGATTGACAACATCAGGAATCGTCTGGCCGTTCTTTCATTAGAGAATGATCTCGATTTTTTGACCGCGACGGACGACCAGGGCCGGGTGATCGCACGGGCGTTTGTCCCTGCGCTGGATCGTCGTGACGACGTTTCTTCGGACTCCATTGTTCAGAAGGCCATGAAAGGGAAAAGCTCCGCGGGGGTGAGGCTTATCTCTGCGGAACGCTTAAAAGCGGAAAACCCCATGCTCGAAAAAAGGCTCAGCGAGGGAGCGAACCAGTCGGGCATGGTCATAGAAGCCGCGTACCCTATTATGGCGGAAGATCATTTAGTGGGGATTCTTTACGCAGGTATTGTCCTCAATGGCAATAATCTTATCGTCGAGAAGATGTCAGAAAGGATTTTTAGAGGCGAGAAATATAAAGACAGAGACGTCGGCTACGTCGCGATTTACCAAGGCAAAATATCAATTAGCACTAGTCTCAAAAGCAAAACCGGTCTCGCGTTAACAGGCCTCGCCGCGGGCGAAAAAATAGCGGAAACGGTCCTTCAAAAAGGGCAAACCGAGATCACATGGTCGAACCAAGACAGTATTGAATACCTTTCGGCCGCAGAACCTATTTATGACCATGACAAGAAAGTGATAGGCGCGCTGGAGGTGGCCACTCAAGAAGAGCCGATCATGCAAGTAGTCGATCGACTGGTGGCCGCGTTTCTCATAATCGGTCTGCTCGGCGTCATACTGATGGGGGCGATCAGCTACTTCCTGGTAAAATGGATTAATCGCCCACTGGAGCAGATGCTCAACGCAGCGCGGCGGGCAGCCGAGGGAGACCTCAGCCATGAGGTTCCTGTCATTGCCCGCGACGAGGTTGGCGAATTAGCGGCCACCTTCAATCTCATGATCAGAAATCTTGCGGAATCCCGCAACAAACTGGAGGAATGGGGAAAACAGCTTGCCTCGAAGGTCGCTGCGCAGACCGGGGAACTTAACCAAGCCAGAGAGCAGGTCGCGCGTGTGTCTAAACTCGCGTCCTTGGAAAAAATGGCGGATGGGATGGCGCACATTATGGCCCACATCTCAGACCCCATGCTCAGATATCCCGGCGCAGACGAAGAAGGCTCCGCAAGCAGCAAGATAGTGGTCTTGGACAGCGACGAAGAAGTATTGGATGTCTGTCAACGCATACTCGAAAGCGAAGGATTTGAAGTTACGATCACCCGTACAGTTGAAGAGGCTTTGAGTGAGCTTGAAAAGGACTTTTTCGATGTCATCGTCGCCGACATTGACATGCCGGACATTACTGCCCAGGAACTGCTCAAAGAAATCAAGTATCGTCAGCCAGAGATACTGGTTATTTTGACCGCGCCGTTTAAGCTTACGGAGGCCGCGGTGGAGACGGTCAAACTAGGCGCTTATGACTATATACCTAAACCGTTTGGTCCCCACCAAATCCTCCTCATGGTTTATACAGCCTTGCAGAGCCGCGACATGGTGGCTCGAACCCGAAAACAACACGCAGAACAAAGGGCGGAAACAATATTTCAGCGCCTGCCCGTGGCCATAGCCCTTGCGGACGCCGCCCACCGGGTAGTGTACCACAATAGGGCCTTCATAGAACTGGCTGCCCAAGACGGGACCGAATCAGTTCAAGGCAAGACATTCGGCGAACTATTTGGCGTTGATCCGCTGGAAACCGAAGAAGAGACCGGCGGCTCCAAATGGCTAAAACTCGAAAAAGTCGGGCGGACGGCCAAGCTATACAATTTTAAGCTCCCTGAAGAAGACCTGCGTGTGCTGATGCTCCTGGACATCACTGAAACGGTCATTAAGGACCAGCAGGCAGATGTCCTCAAGGCGGAAACCATTAACAAGGCCCAACAAGTTATCCACCAACAAATGAGAGTCGCGCAAGAGATTGCCGGCCTTTTGGGCGAGACCACAGCAGAGACCAAGGCTGCTCTTTTTGAACTCATCAAGTTAGCTGGTCAACTGGGGGCTCAGCGATGAGTGTCCCGCTGTTCATCGAGTCGGGCGGCGCCCATGTGAGTAAGTATGGAGAAATCCTCTGCGGGGATTCGCTTTCTATAGTACCCATAGCGGGCGGCAAATTGATGGTCCTCTCCGATGGCCTGGGAAGCGGCGTGAAGGCCAACATTCTTGCCACGCTCACCACAAAAATAGCGACGCGTCTCATGGAAAGGGGATTGCCCCTCGAGGAAGTCGTCGAAACCCTCACGGATACTCTTCCCGAGTGCAAAGTCCGAAAGATTGCGTACAGCACATTCACCTTATTAAAGGTCCAGGATGACGGCAGAGTGTACCTCGCCGAATTTGACAATCCGCCCACCTTCTACCTGAAGAGGGGGTATGTCACACAGCTCAACTACAAAGATCGCATCATCGGGACAAGAAAAATTCGTGAAGCGCATGTCCACGTGGAAGCCGGGGACTGGCTCGTGACGGTGAGCGACGGCGAGATTCACGCCGGCATAGGCGGGCTGCTGAACCTGGGCTGGGATTGGGACAAGATTGCCAAATTCTTGGAGACTCAAGTTTACGAGGACATATCAGCCCAAAAAGTGGCTCAAATACTTGTTGACCAGGCTCGGCAACTCTATGAAGACAAACCCGGCGACGATACCACCGCTGGCGTTTTGAAAATTCGACCCAAGCGATTTGCTGCGTTCATGATCGGGCCGCCCGTTGTACGGGAGGCTGACGAAATGGTGGTGAAAAAGTTTCTTGAAATCCCCGGCAGGAAAATTGTCAGCGGCGGCACAACGGCAGGCATAGTAGGAAAGATCTTAAACCGAGATGTCACGGTCGATCTATCGACCATGACGAACAAAATACCGCCCACCGGGAAAATGGAAGGGATAGACCTCGTCACCGAAGGCGTACACACAGTAAATCATGCCCTGGAAATCCTGCAACGGGTCAATGACATAGAAGAACTCGTGGGTGAACGAGACGGCGCGAGCCGATTAACCTGGGAGCTTCTTTATGCCGACGCCATCTACATCTTCTTAGGACAAGCAATCAATCCGGCCCACTTAAACCCCAATCTCCCACAGGAAATGGGTTTCAAGAGTCGAAGCGTGCAAGCCATCGCAAACCTGCTCAGGGAACGAGGGAAAGAAGTGTACCTTGAAATCCATTGATAAACACTGCACAGTGATCTCTGCGACGCATCATTGAACCGCACATAACCCGCGCTCTCGTAAGGACTTATTCGCTATGGATAATACCTACCCCCTATGCCGTCTTGAACAGCGACCACTCGACGGCTTTGATATGATCAAGGTTTTGGGACTCATGAAGGAATACAACCTTCATGAAATATGGCGCAGCTATCTCAACAAGGGAGCAGCCAAACCA
>Ga0078972_1005644_pt1 | contig 31344 bp, 36 predicted proteins | sample YelNatPaOPGAMG01_FD_67568 | JGI IMG/M metagenome (GOLD analysis project Ga0078972, IMG submission 67568) | Hot spring thermophilic microbial communities from Obsidian Pool, Yellowstone National Park, USA - OP-RAMG-01 (SPADES assembly) (version 2) | ecosystem: Environmental > Aquatic > Thermal...
GAAGAGGCTTATTTAATCGTCCAAAAAGAAGCAGCAAAGAAATTTGTTGGCCAGCCTTATGCAAAAAGAAATCAAATGACCTCTTTGTTTTTAAAGCCCTGGTTTAAACTAGGGGTTATTTATCATTTTAAAAAAACTGATTTTTATCCTACTCCTAAAGTAAATGTTGTTTTAATGAAAATAAAAAAGAGAGACAATCCATTAATAGATGAAAGTCAAGCACAGATTTATAGAGATTTTGTTGTTTATGGATTTACTCAATGGAAATCAAATTTGAAACGCGCCTTTAAAAAAATTTTCACTTATAAACAATTTAAAAAATTATCTTACGATTTAAAAATTGATAAATCAACACTACTAACTGATTTAACTTTTGAGCAATGGTTGGAATTATTTAAATGTTTTTTAACAAAAGTAGACATATTTAAAAAATCATTGGTAACTGGAGCAGAAAATAAATTAAAAAAACAACAAAAACATCTTCATAAAATCCATCGAACTAGGTTTTGAGACAAAAATTTTAATTAACTTTATTAGATAGGGTATTTATTTCCTTTGTTTTTTAATTTAAAAATTTCTTTAAACACCAGCGGCAGTTTGACTTTTGAGGAGGGAAGTGGTATAATTTAGGATATTAGTTCTTTATAATCTGGAGGAAGCTCCATTTGAAATAGATAAACAATTGGAAAGAATAAGGAGGTGATTGGAATGTTCCGATATGAGGAATTTATTTCTCGCAATTTTCCTCTTCTTTCTGGAGAGGATCAGGAAAAGTTGAGAAAAATCCGCGTCGGCATTGCCGGCTGCGGAATGGGTAGTTTTATTGCCGAAGCTTTGTGTCGGCTGGGGGTAGAGTCTTTTATTTTGGCTGACCCCGATACCGTGGAAATGGCAAATTTAAATCACCAGGCATATTTCTTCAAAAACATCGGAGAGCAGAAAGTATCTGCTACGGCCAGGATACTTTCTGAGATTAATTCCGAGGTGAAAGTTGAGACCTGGCCAGATTTTGTCCAATCGGATAACGCCAATGAATTCGTCGCTAAGTGCGATATAGTAATCGATGGAGTTGATCCGGATCCGGGAATTTCTGCCTCTTTGGAGCTTGCAAGGGCTTGCCGTCGGCAGAAAAAGATCTTTCTTTACCCGATTGATGTTGGATGGGGAGCAGTCCTTTTCTGCCTGACTCCGAACGGAGAGACTTTCGAGGACCTTTTGGGTATTCCTCAAGATATTACTCCACAGGAAATCGAGAAAATCTCTATTTGGGAGTTGATGTTAAGCATGGCAAAGAGGGTAAAGCTTAATCCTTACTTCCTGCCTGTTCTCGGACGAGTAATCGAAGGGGAAATTAAGCATTATCCTCAGCCCGTGGTGGCAGCCTGGACAGCTTCCATTCTTACGGTTTCTGTCGTAATCAAGATCGTAAAGGGTTATGAGCTTCCATTCGTTGTTCAATTCGATCCTTTTGAGGGGTAGTGCGAAAGCGCTACCCCTTTTTATTTTTATTGACAATCTTTAGCATTTTAATATAGAATATATAAATATAGAATATATAAATATAGAATATATAAATATTTTATATGAAGAAAATACTGATATTTTTTCTTCAAAAAGAATTTGATAATTCTTCAAACAACGAAGAAATTTTTTAGTTACAAAAAACTCCACTATTATTGTGGAGTTTTTTGTTAAAAATTTATGTCAAAAATAGGAGAAATAATGCAAAAGTTTATAATGTCAAACCCAGATAGGGCTTTGAAATTTTTTGCTTCAAGGTCAGCAGAATGGTGGGAAAAACAAGGAGAGAAAAAGGCTCTTCAAACATTTCACGAAGCAGCAGAGAAAGTTCCAGCTTACAAGGATTTTTTAAGAAAGAATGGAATCGACCCGAAAAAAATTAAAACCTTTAAAGATTTCCAAGAAAAAGTTCCATTAACCGACAAGAAAAATTATATTCTTGAAAATTCTTTAGAAAGTCTTTGTTTAGAAAAGCTCGATAAGGCATATACTATTTCCATGAGTTCTGGTACATCAGGCTTTCCTTGTTTTTGGCCAAGATTGAAAGGTCAAGATAGAATGGTTCCAAAATTTATGGAACTTTCTTTCTTTAGTAATAATATTGAAATTGATAAGCAATCTACGCTTTTAATCATAGGTTTATCTTTAGGGGTTTATACTGCCGGAGAAATGATGAGTTACGCAATGAAGGAATTAGCTGATAAAGAAAAATATCCTCTTACAGTAGTTACGGCGGGATCTGAAAAAGAAGCTATTATTCAAGTATTTAAATATTTAGTACCCCACTATCAACAGGTTATCCTCTGGGCCTATCCAAGTTTGCTTCGAGAAGTAATTGATATCGCTGGAAAAGAGGGAATAGATTTTAAAAAAATAAATCTGAGAATAGGAATTGGTGGAGAAGGATTTACAAAACAATGGGAAGATTTCGTGAAAGAAAAATTAGGATTTAAGAAAGAAGATCCTACAAGGGTAATGACAGTTTTTGGAGAATCTTCTGCGGGTGTTGTAGGAATTAGTTCTCCTTTTACTAATTTAATTAGAGAATTAGCCTCTAAGGATTCTAAATTATTTAAGGATTTATTTGGAGAGGCAAGAGGTACTTATCTTTTACCTGTTTTACTAGAGTTTAGCCCTCTTTCGTTGGTAGTTGAAGAAGTAGACGGAGAGATTATTTTAACGAGAAGAGCGGCTATTCCTATGGTTCGTTATAATTTGCACGATATGGGAGGTATAATTTCTTTCAATAAAGCAGTAGAAATTTTAAAATCTCACAATTACGACCCCTTTGCACTTCTAAAGGAATGGGGGATTGAAAAAGAAAAGATTTGGACACTACCTATAATGTACGTTTTTGGACGTTCTGATAATGTGATTTCAATTGATGGCGCAAATATCTATCCTGAAAGCTTAGAAGAAGTAATATATGGACCAGAAATGCCCGAAGTGAAAGGATATAAGCTGTTTCTAGCCACTGATCAAACAACTCAACGACAGAGATTCGGTGTTTATTTAGAATTAAAAGGAGGAATTTCTTTAAGTAAAGAAAAGGAAGAAGGATTGAAAAAAAGAGCCCATGATTTGATTTTGACTCATCTTTTAAAAGTGAATCCCGATTTTCGAAAATCGTACAATGATAACCCAGGAGTTTGTGATCCTTTAATAGAGATTTATCTAGAAGGAGAGGGACCATTTAAGGTTGATAAAAAACTTACAAAAAGACGATTAATTGAGAATTAGTTTTAATAATAAATTATTTATGATTTTTTCGACTTCTCTCTTGAATTTAGTTTTAGCGGTTATCACATCTTTTTTAATTCTCGGATTAGGAATTGTTGTTTTTTTAAAAAATAAAAAATCGTGGCTAAACCGAAGCTTTGGAATATTTTCTTTAGGAGCCACTATTTGGATATTTAGTGCTTATCTTTCTGATTTACCTCAGCTATCTAATTTTTCTTTATTTTTAAATCGTTTGATTTTTGCCGGTCTTTCTTTAATGTTATTGGGTTTTTGTCATTTTTGCTTTCTTTTTTCGGAAGAGAAGCACATTTCAAAACTTTTTGAGGTTTTTCTTTACTTAACAGGCACTTTTTTAGTTTTTCTAAGTCTTTTTAGTCCTCTTATTATAAAAGAAGTTGTTTTTAAAACATGGGGAACGGATTTCATTATAGGTCCCCTTTTTTATTTTTTTATAGTGTTTAGCTTGATTTCTATAAGTGGGGCGGGGAAAATATTTTTGAAATATAGAAAAGCAACCGGTTCTAAAAAAGATCAAATTCGGTATCTAATTTTGGGAATGTTTTTATTTGTGTCCATTAATATTTTTGTTCATTTAATTCTTCCTATAATTATTAGAAGTCGGGAATTTTATCAGATAGGCAACTATTCTACTCTTTTCTTTGTTGGTTTTACGGCTTATGCAATTATATCCAAAAAACTTTTTAACATCAAAATAGCTTTAACAGAATTACTCGTTGGCCTAATTGCTATTATTTTGTTAGTTCAAACACTTATTAGTCAGACTCTTTTTTTAAGAATAATCAATTTTTCTGTTTTTCTCCTCTACTGCTTCTTTGGTTATCTTTTAATTCGCAGCATCTTAAAAGAAATTGAACTTCGTGAACAACTTGAAGCAGCAAACAAGGAATTAAAAAGGTTAGATGAAGCAAAGACTGAGTTTTTGTCTATAGCTTCTCACCAATTAAGAACTCCATTAACTGCAATCAAAGGTTATCTTGGTATGATAGAGGAAGGTATTTATGGAGAAGTTCCAGAAAAGGTAAAAGAAATATTACACAAAGTCAATGATTCAAATGAAAGATTGATAAGATTAGTTAACTCGCTTTTGGATATTTCCCGACTTGAGCTTGGAAGAATGCAATTTGATATTGAAAAAGTTGATATTGAAGAGATGCTTGAGAATATAATTGACGAATTTCATGTTGCAGCAAGGAAAAAAGGATTAAAACTTGTCTTTGAACATCCAAAAGAAAAACTTCCTGAAGTAAAGATAGATCCTTTAAAAATGAGACAGGTCTTTTTAAACCTTGTTGACAACGCAATCAAGTATACTTACCAAGGAGAAGTTATCGTAAAAGCAGAATTAAAAGACCATGGCAGAGAAAGAATAAGGATAAGTGTTTCAGACACTGGAATGGGTATTGCAAGAAAAGAAATCAATGAGATTTTTAAGATATACAGACGAGGCACTGGTGTAAGATTGTTCCCTGAAGGATCTGGCGTTGGCCTTTATGTTGCCAAAAAACTTATTGAAGCTCACAAAGGAAGAATATGGGCAGAGAGCAAAGGAAAAGGAAGGGGAAGCACCTTTTATGTGGAGATACCGGTGAAGAAATAGATTTAGAAGGAAGGGGGCGAGAATATGCGAATAAATTTGGGAAGCACACGAATAAATTTCGAATATATGCGACTAATTTGCTAATATATGCGAGTATGGCAGAAATAATTTATAAAGAATTATGCTATCAATTAAATGGGATATTTTATTCCATATATAATGTAATGGGTAATATCTATTCAGAAAAACAATATCAAGATGTACTGGAGGCAACGCTTAAAAAAGAAAAATTAAAATACGAACGAGAAAAAGACTTGCTTTTTTCTTTAAAGGATTGTAAAATTAAAGGAAATAAAGCAGATTTTGTGATAGAAAATAAAATTGTAGTTGATTTAAAAGCAAAAAAATATATTACAAGAAAGGATTATAAACAAATGTTAAGATATTTAAGAGCGGGGAATTATAAACTTGGACTTATTGTAAATTTCGGTTCAGCCAATAAAGTTATGGTTAAGAGGGTAATAAATTCAAAATATTCGTAAAAAATTCGTAAATATTCGCATAATTATTCGTAGGAATTTTATGGCTAAAAAAATTTTGCTCATAGAGGATGAAAAGATTTTGGCTGAGATGTATGAGGAAAGGTTGAAAAGGGAGGGGTTTGAAGTTATAAGATCAGTAGATGCTGAGGGTGGTTTTGCTATTGCCAAAGAGGAAAAGCCAGATTTGATTATTTTAGATATTATCTTGCCAGATGCTGATATGGACGGAACTGACCTTTTAAAAAAGTTTAAAGAAGACAAAGATACAAAAGACATTCCAGTGATTTTGTTTTCAAACTATGATACGCCAGAAGTAAGAGCTATTGCAAAAAAACACAACACAAGATATATTTTAAAGGCAAGCGTCACTACAAAAGATTTGGTTGAGGCGATAAAAAAAGAATTAAAAATGGAATAGAGGACTTTCCTTGGTAAGTTTTTTGGAAATTGAAAAATTTATCAAGGAGAGTTCTTTTGTTGTTTAAAAAATAAAAAAGAAGGAGGTGAAAAAAATGAAAGAGGAAAAGAAAGAAGGGGTTTCCAAAGAGGAGATAAAGGTTTTAATAAACGTACCCCAGATGCCAAAAATATTGCAGGCCCTACTGAAATTCCGAGAGGCGTCCAAGAGCGACAATCAGGAAAGGAGGGAATGATATGACAGAAATGACAGAAAGGTTAATAAACATTGGTTGCTCCTTACCGCCTTGGGCAAGAGCAGTTTTTTGTGAGGATTTTGTTGTCATTGAAAGTTGGGATGGTCGTCCTATTGTAATGTTTGCTATAGAATTACTTCCTCTAAAGAAGGAATTTTTAGACCAGATCAAGGAAAAAATTAAAAAGGAAGAAGAGGTTTTCGAGAGAATTTTTGGCTATTAGCAAGATTATAAAAAAGCGTCCTCAGGGGCGCTTTTATTTTAGTGGATAATTTTATCTAAATATTCTTTTGACGCAGTTTAAAATTGACTTTTGGGAATGTTCATTGTTAAAATGCTTATAAAAATATGCCAATTTTATATATTGTTGCAACGCCAATTGGAAATTTAGAAGATGTTTCAAAAAGAGCACTTCGGGCATTGAGCGAGGTTGATTTGATTTTGTGTGAAGATACAAGGGTTACTCAAAAACTTCTAAACTATTTTAATATCAAGACTCCTACATTAAGTTATCATCAGCACTCAAAAATTAAAAAAATAAATCAAATTATAGAGCTTTTAAAAAGGCAAAAAAAGTTGGCTTTGGTTTGTGACGCAGGAACGCCTGGTATTTCAGATCCGGGAAATAAGTTAATTGAGGTAATTTTAAAGGAGTTTGGCGATAAAATAAAAATTGTTCCAATTCCAGGGCCATCAGCAATAACCGCTGCCGCTTCTATATCTGGTTTTTCAATGGATAAATTTTTATTTTTAGGTTTTCTCCCGCAAAAGAAAAAAAGGAAAAAGTTTTTTAAAGAAATTATTGACTCAAAGTATCCTGTGATTTTTTTTGAGTCGCCATATAAGATTTTAAAAACGCTCAAAGAGTTAAAAGAAATGAATAATAACTTAGAAATAGTTGTTTGTCGCGAACTTACGAAAATGTTTGAGACAATTTATAGAGGGAAGATTGGAGAGGTGATAGAGAAAATAAAAAGAGATAAAATAAAAGGCGAATTTGTGGTTATTGTTAATAAATGATGCCAAGAGTGCGAATTTAATGCCAATCTACAGAAATGCGAATAAAAAGATAAATATGATACCAAGTAGATATATTAAACCAAAAAGGATTCTTAATCCAAAAGTTTGAAAATTAAATATTCGCATTTTCGTAAATTAGCATTAAATTTGTAGATTTGTATCATTTTTATGAAAAGGGGTTCAAAAGTTGTTGTAATTGGCGGAGGGACAGGGATTTTTTCTGTTTTGTCGGGATTGAAAAATTATCCTTTAGAAATAACAGCGATTGTTTCAATGGCAGATGATGGAGGTTCAACTGGAATTTTACGAGAGGAATTTGGAATTTTGCCACCAGGCGATGTAAGGCGAGCTTTGGTGGCGTTGTCTTTTGAGGAAGAGCTTTTATGCAGGCTTTTTAATTATAGATTTGAAAGGGGAGACTTAAAGGGGCATAATTTTGGAAATATTTTTATCACTGCTCTTTGTAAAATCTTTAATGATGATTTTGAAAAAGCAATTGAGGCAACGGGAAAAATTTTAAACATAAAAGGAAAAGTAATTCCAGTAACCCTTGATAAAGCAAGACTTTGCGCAAGATTGGAAAATGGAAAAGTTATTGTTGGCGAAACAAATATTGATATTCCAAAACACAACCCCGAGTTAAAAATAAAGAAAGTTTTTTTAAGGCCAAAATGTAAAATAAATCCAAGAGCCAAAAAAGCAATTTTAGACGCTGATTTTATTGTAATTGGGCCTGGTGATCTTTATACAAGCATTATTCCAAATCTTTTGGTAGAAGGCGTGCCAGAAGTAATTAAAAAAAGCAAAGCAAGGAAAGTATATATTTGCAACTTAATGACAAAGTATGGCGAGACTAATGGTTTTGGTGCAATTGATTTTGTAAATGAGATTGAAAATTATTTAGGGAAAAACATTTTGGATTTTGTGATTTTAAATAAAAAAAGACCGCCAGAGAAAATTTTAAAAAAATATGGAAAAAAGAAAGTTTTTTTTGTAGAATATCGAAAAGAAGATTTTAAAGATAAAAGATTTAAAATAATTAAAGAAAATTTGTTAAGAAGGGGCGAGTTGATTCGTCACGATTCAAAAAAAATTGCCAAATTGATTTTTAATTTAATTAAATCATAAAAACATATGCAAGTTTTAATTTTGGCAGCAGGCAATGGTACAAGGTTAAGGCCAATAACAGAAACTAGGCCAAAGCCTTTAGTAAGAGTAGCAAATACAACTCCGCTTTTTTATAACCTTTCTCAACTTCCGTCATCAATAAAAGAGATAATAATTGTTGTAAAACCATCTGATAAATTAATTCCAAAAGAGGTAGGAAAAGTTTTTAAAGGAAAAAAAGTGAAATATGTCGAGCAAAAATATCAAATAGGGACAGCCGATGCCATCTTTCAAGCAAAAAAAATTTTGAAAGATAAATTTTTGGTTTTGATGGGAGATGACTTATATAGCAAAAAAGATATTCAAAAAATTTTAAATGAAAAGACACCGGCAATGGGAGTTAAAAAAGTAAAAGATCCATGGCGCTTTGGGGTGGTAGAAGTAAAAGGCAAGAAAGTTGTCTCTTTAATTGAAAAACCAAAAAATCCAAAATCAGACTTGGTAAATTCGGGTCTTTATTTTTTTGATAAAAGAATTTTCAATTATAAGGCAAAAAGATGTCAGGAAAGAGGAGAGTGTGAAATAACAGATTCTATTTCAATGATGATAAAAAAAGAGGGGGTATATTTTGCAATGGTCGAAGACTGGTTGCCAATTTCTTATTCTTGGAATCTTTTGGACGCAAATGAGTTTTTATTGGAAAAACTTCCAAAGAAAATTTTAGGAAAAGTTGAAAAGGGAGCAACAATAAAAGGGAAAGTTTATATTGAAAAGGGAACGATTGTAAAAGGTGGAAGCTATATTGAGGGACCAGTTTATATTGGGAAAAATTGTTTGATTGGACCAAATTGCTATATAAGACCAGCAACTTCAATTTCTGACAATTGTCATATTGGCAATGGTTGCGAAATTAAAAATTCAATAATCGGAGAAAATTCAAATGTCCCTCATTTAAGTTATGTTGGCGATTCTATAATTGGAGATAATTGTAATTTGGGGGCAGGAACAATTGTAGCGAATTTGCGTCATGATAATGCTAATGTTCTTTCAATGGTGAAAGGAGAACTGTTGGATACAGGAAGGAGAAAATTTGGTACTGTTATTGGAGATAATGTGAAAACTGGAATAGGAACGATAATTTATCCTGGAAGAAAAATTTGGCCAGGAAAATTTACTCATCCTGGCGAAATTGTAAGGAAGGATATAGTTTAGAATAACCCTAAAAATAAAAATAAATAAACCTGAAATTCGAAATACGAAATTCGAAATTCGAAACCAAAATATTTTTTAAAAGGTCGGAAAAATAAATTAAATTTAAAATTATGCCAAAGTGTAAAGTTAAAACCAAAAAAACATTAAAAAAGGAACCCCATCAAAAAGCAGCAGAGGATTTTAAAAAAATTTTTAAAGAGCTTGGAGATGCTTTATCTGAAGTTTTTGATGATCCAAAGCTTAAAAACGAGGTAAAAAAGATGTCCCAGAGCGCTGTAAAATCAGCAAAAGCATTTGGTGAAAGGTTTAAAGACAAAGAGGTTAGGGAAAAGTTTAAAAAAGCAGGCAAAACAGCCCAGAAGTTTTCAAAGGAAGTTGAAAAGATTATTAAAAGTATTACAAAAAAGAGCAAGTAAAGATAATGATTAACATCCTTTTGATTTTAATATTTTTAGTAATTGCCATTTATCTTTGGTATGTTTTTTGTATTATTTATCATTTTATCCGTTTTGGAATCGGAAAGCTTCCCAAAATTATGGCTTTAATTTTTTTTATTTTGTCTTTTGTAATTTTAATTCTATCTTTCTTTTTGCTTTTGTATTTTGGAAAGATAAGTCAGGAGATAATTTTAGAAAAAATCATTCAGGTGGGGAAAATTTTAAAATTTAAATAGTATGGCAATTCCTTACCTTCAATCAAAAAACTCTTTTGAAGCCCAACAAGAAAGCGAGAAGACAATTTTGATTATAAGAAGACATTGGTTTGTTCCGGTTTCTCTTTTAATTGTTTTTTTGTTTTTTGCTTTTGTTCCGTTTTTGATTTATTTTTTTCTTTCGGAGTTTGATTGGTTTTTAGAATTTTCTTTTATTTTTTGGTTTTTTGTTGTGGTATTTTTTCTTTTTTGGTGGGTTGCTTTATTTAAAAAAGTAATGATGTATGTTTTAACTTGTGTTGTTTTGACAAATAAAAGGTTAATCAGGATTACAACAAAAGGAATTTTTAAATATGAAAGAGAAGAAATTCCCTTATCAAATATTCAAGATGTAACTGTTAAAATTTCAGGGTTTTTCGGAAGCCTTTTTGATTTTGGAGACATCGAAGTTCAATCAGCAGGAGCCACTGTTGGTTTTTATTTAACAAAACTGCCGCACCCCCAAAAAATAAAAGAAAAAGTTTTAGAGGTAGTAGGAAAGGGGAGTGGCTTTTAAATTAATTTTTTTACCATATAAGTTTGAAAAAGTTTGTATCCTTGCTTTTTCCAATATTTTCTTGTTCCAACGCCAGCGATAACCGCTATTTTTTTTATTTTAAATTCTTCTTTTGCAATTTTTTCCGCTTCTTTAATTAATTTTTTGCCAAGGCCCTTGTGTTGAGGGGAGGTTGTTTTTTTGCCAATTGGAGCTACTTTGCCAAAAGTATGAATTTCTCGAATGATTGCTGAATTCTTTAAGCAGCCAAAAAGCGGTTTTTCACTTTTAGTTCGCGAAATGCGAGTGTGGCTATGCGAATAAATAAAAGAGGGGATTCTTAGTCTTAAATAAGAATAAAGTTTTTTTCTGTTTTTTGTTTCAAAGGAAAGAAAAATTTCTTTTCCAAAAGAGGCATTATAGTCTTGGCGAAATAAAAATACTTTTTCTTTTGGATTGTATTCTTCTTTTACTTCCCGACATCTAATACACTGGCAAGCAGTATTTTGCTTTTCCATTTCTTTTTTTACTATTTCTCTGATATTTGAAATTAAGGAACCGCCAACAATTTTTTCTGAGGGAATGTCTCTATAAATTCTTGCGACTCTTACAAAGTAGGGAAGGAAGGATTTTACATTTTTAAGAAGATTAATAAGTTCTTTATCAGAGTAAGGTTTCCATTTTTTTTGTTTGTAAAGTTTATAAATTTCTGCTTCTTTTGTCGCAACGCAAGGATAAATTTTTAGCCAATCAGGCTTAAAGTTTTCGTTTTCAAAAATTTCTTTAAACATTTTTTCATCAAGTTTTTTGTTTGAGCTCGGCAGGTTTGGCATTAAATGGTACATTACTTTAAAACCAGCATCTTTTAAAAGTCTTGTTGCCTCTGTAATTTCTTTTGTTGTGTGGCCTCTTTTGCATTTTTTTAAAATATCGTCATAAATTGTCTGGACCCCTATTTCTATCATTGTTACTCCAAGATTTCTCATTAAAATGATTTCTTTTTCATTTATTAAATCTGGCCTTGTTTCAACTGAAATTCCAACGATTCTTTGTTTTGCTGTTTCATTTTTCCTTTGTTCTTTTTTTAAGATTTGAAGATTTGCTTTTTGTTTTTGGGGAGAGAGTTTTTTTGATTTTGGGAAATCATTGCAGGCCCGAAAACATTCTGAAACAAAATGAATTTTATAAGATTTTGGATAAGCGCTAAATGATCCGCCAATAATCCTAAGTTCAATTTTGTCGATGGGGTGGCCCTGAAATTTTAACATTTCTATTCTTTTTTGAACTTGAAGATAAGGGTCAAAATTAAGATTTTTTGCTCTTTGGACTGCGGGCTCGCCAGATAAATAACTTTTTGGAATGCCTTTTTCTTTTGGACAATAAATGCACTTACCAGGGCAGGCGTATGGTTTTGTTAAAACAGAAACCACTGCCACTCCCGAAAGAGAACGAATTTTCCTTTTTATAAATAATTTTTCTAAATTTTTATCTCTCTTGATTTCTTTATTTTTTAATAATTCTTGGTATACTTTATTTAAGAAGATGTTTGATGGGGGAGAAATTTTAAATTTTTTTGCCGCCCAACGCTTAATTTTCGCCAACTCTTTTTCGTTTTTTGGTTTTTCTTCAATACATTTTTGGATAATTTTTTGGTAAATATTTAACATAAAAATTTTATCTATTATGAAGCCATCTGTTGCCAATTCTCTTTTAGAAAAAGTAAAAAAAGATTATAACGAAATTGCCGAAGATTTTGCAAAAACTAGAGAAAAACTCTGGCCGGAAATTTTGTTCTTTAAAAATTATATCAAAAAGGGGGAGAGAATTTTAGATATTGGTTGTGGAAGCGGTCGACTTTTTGGACTTTTTAAAGAAAAAGACATTGAATATTTTGGGATTGATTTCTCAAAAAAAATGATTGAGATAGCAAAAAGAAAATATTTATCTTCAGAAAATGAAGGCAACAAGAATTTGAATATTCTTCCAACATTTATTGTAGTTGATGCTCTACAACTTCCTTTTGAAGAAGATTTTTTTGATAGGGTTTTTTCAATTGCTGTTTTTCATCATATTCCATCAGAAGAAAAAAGATTACTCTTTTTAAAAGAAATAAAAAGGGTTTTAAAAAGGGAGGGCGAAGTTTATTTGACGGTTTGGAACTTATGGCAGCGAAAATATATTTTAAAAATTTTAAAGAGCGCCATTAAAAAAATGCTTGGGAAAAGCAATCTTGATTTTTGTGACATCTTTGTGCCTTTTGGAAATAGGGAGCGATATTATCATTGTTTTAGAAAGAAAGAGATTTTGGGTTTATTTAAAGAAGCAGGATTTGAAATAAAAGAGATAAAAAAGCTTAAAAGGAATGGAAGAGTTGTTAATATTTATATAAGAGCAAAAAAGAAATTGATAGAGGAATAAATTTTGTTATTGACATTTTTTTAAAAATTTTTTTTAATTTAAATAGATCATTTAAAATATTTTAGACCTAAAGAAAGGAGGAGATAGAAATGAAGTGGGAAGAGTATTTTAGAGCAGTGAAGAATTTTTTGGAAGTTTCTTTGGGAAAAGAAATAGAAATACCAAGCTCCTTTGGGAAAAGAGTTTTTAGAATTTCTGACCCTGACAATACAGACGATATAATTTTTATTCTTTACAATATAAAAGAAGGTAATTGTAAGGTTGTAAGAGCTGGGGAAGTGATTTGCCTTCCTGTGCCGATAAAAGATTTAAAATTGTTTACTGGCAGGCCACAAGAAGAGAGGAAACCTGAACGATTTATTGAAGATTTTCTATTCATTTTAAAAATAGAGAAAGGAGGTAAATAAATTGGTAGGAATAAAGTGTATTGGGTGCGGAGAAGAAAAAGGAGTTAGTTTTTATAGGGTTATTCTTTTTTCTGAAGAAAGAAAAAGAGGCGAAGCTTTACTTGCGCTTTGTAATAATTGTTATACTGTTTTTTCTCGAATAAAGGAAAAAATTATTGGAGCAATGTCTGATAAGTTTATTGATAATATTGAAATAGTAGTGTCCGAGTAGTTGCTCGGACACTTTTATTAAGCTATTTTTTTTTAAAAAATATGGCAAGAAAATTATTAATTATAAGGGGATTTAATTCCAAAAGAGAGCATTGGCAAAAAGTAAAAGAGATTATTGAAAAAAATAATATCGAAGTTTTAATGCCAGATTTGCCAGGAATTAGCTATAATTTTGATAGTTCCCAAGTTTTAAAAGTTGAAGATTATGAAAAAATAATTTTGGAAATTTTAAAAAAAGCAAATTGGGAGAAGTTTTTTTTACTTTCGCATTCCCTTGGGGGGGCAATAGCATTAAAATTTGCAGTTGATTTTCCGGAAAAAATAGAAAAACTTATTTTTTGCGCGCCGGCAATAGTTGGTACAAAATCACCAAAGAAAATTATTTTTTATGCCTTGGGACAATTTTTTTTGCTTTTGTTTTCTTTGCCATTTCTTAAAAATTATTGGCCAAAATTTAAAGAAAAATTATTATCTTTTGGATTAAAAGATTATTATTTTGAGAAAGGAACGAGAAAAAAGATTCTTAAAAGTTTTGCAAAAACAAACTATAAAAAACTTTTTGGTAAAATAAAAAATGAAACCCTTATTTTATGGGGCAAAAAAGACAAAGATATTCCTTTTAAACTTTCAAAAAAGTTAAAAAAGTATATTAAAAATTCAAAAATGAGAATTTTTGATGATTGTGCTCATAATCCTCACAAAGAAATTCCCCAAGAGTTTGCAAAAGAAGTTATTAAATTTATAATGTAAAATATTATATATGATAAAGCTTCAAACCATTTTAATAATTTTATTTTTGTTTTTTTGGGCTTTTCATATTTTAAGAAGAAACTTTTTTTGGCTTTATTTTTGGCAGAAAAGAGGAAGTCGTTTTAATAGATTTTTAAATGGCCTAAAAGAAAACCCAAGGGTTCTTTTAACAAAGACTTCTTTTTTAGCTATTTTATTTTTAATTTTTGCTCCTTTTTTTGGCAAAATTAATTTTTTGTTTGAAGGGGGCGTTTTTTTTATCTATTTGATTTTTGGACTATATTCAATCTATCTTTTTTTTGCTTCAATTTTAATTAAAGATTTTTCTTTTCATTTTTTTCTTGTGCCCAAGATAAAAAGAGATGTTGTTTTTTTATTTATTTTTATTTTTTTAATTGAAAGCCTTCTGGTTGGTTTTGCATTGAAATTTTTTCTTGGGGGCGAGCTTTACATTCCGTTGGTTTTATTTTTGTTATTTGAGTTATTTTTCCCACTGATTTTTATTTTGGTTATATTTTTTTATTACATTGTTTCATTTTTGCCAAATAAATTTTTTGAAATAAAAGCAAGAAAAAAAATAAAAGAGAAAAAAAATTTAATTACAATTGGAATTTGTGGTTCTTATGGAAAGACGCTTACAAAAGAATTTTTATATCAAATTTTAAAAGAAAAATTTAATGTTTTAAAAACAGAAGGAGGCGGGCCAGAATTAAAAGATATAACAAGATTGATTAATAAAAAACTTACAAAAAATCACCAATTATTAATTTTTGAAATTTCAGCTTATAAAAGGGGAGAGATTAGCAAAATTTGTAAGGTTTTAAATCCTAAAATTATAATTTTGACCGGAATTTCAGATGACCATATTGCTCTTTTTGGAAACTTCAAAAATGTTTTAAATACCAATTTTGAAGCGGTTAATTCCTTAAAAGAAGATGGGGTTGCTATTTTAAATGTTGAAGATAAAGAAATTCAAAAACTTTATCAAAGAACTGTTTGCAAAAAATATGGATATTCTACTTCTGAAGAAAAAGGAGATGTTTTTGCAAAAGACATCAAAATTGAAAAAGAGAGATTGTCCTTTTTAGTTGTTTCTCCTTGGGGGAAAGAAGAAATAATTTTAAATTTTTCTTTTCCAGAGTATATTGAGAATTTTCTTGGAGCTTCTGTTTGTGCTCTTGAGCTGGGGATGAATTTAAGAGAAATTAAAGAGAGGGCAAAAAATTTAAATTTACCACAAACTTTTTTGGAGAAAATTATTACAAAAAAAGGACCAGTAATAATAGATGATACATCAAGTCATAACTTTAAAAGTTTTCTTTTGGCACTTGATTATCTAAAAAGTTTTAAAGCGAAAAAGAAAATTATTATTGCTTCGCCGATTTTGGAGCTTGGCAAAGAAGCTCCAACATTGCACAATAGCATTGGTAAAAAAATAGGTGAAGTTTGTGATTTAGCAATTTTTACCCTGCCACTATATTTAAAAGAAATAAAATTTGGAGCGGTTTCTTCGGGGATGAAAGAGAAAAACATATATTTTTCAAGTAACCCAAGAGAAATTTTAAAGATAATCAAGCCATTTTTAAAGAAAAATACTTTAATTTTACTTGAGGGAGAAGTTCCTGCTATTTTAAGAAAAATTTTAACTGAGTTATAATTTTTTTAAAAGATGGTTCGAGCAAAAAAGAAAATTATTTATAGACCCTCAAGGAGAAGGCCTGTTTATAAAAGAAGATGGTTTTGGGATTTGGTTTTGCTTTTCTTTTTTATTTTGGGGAGCGGTTTGTTTTTTTTAAAAGCGTCTTATTTTAATATTGAAAAAATTGAAGTTAACTCTCAAGAAAAATTTAAAAAAAGAATAATAGAAATTGCTTCTTCTCAGAAAAATTTTTTTCTATTTAACAAGAATGCGGTTTCAAAAGAAATAAAAAAAGAATTTCCCGAGGTTCAAGAGGTCATAATCAATAAAAAGTTTCCGAATTTAGTTTATATTGAAATTAAAGAAAGAAAAATGTTTGGTATTTTTTGCCAGGAAGAAATAAAAAACTGCTTTTTAATGTCAGAAGATGGAGTAATTTATAAGAGGAGGATTAATGAAGAGGGAATTTTGTTTTTGTCGAAAGAAAAAAGTCAATTAAAAGAAGGTGATCAGGTTTTGAAAAAAGAAATAATAGAGGGTATAATTTATTTAAAAGAAGAATTAAAGGTCCTTAAAATAGAAATAAAAGAAATAGAAATCTCCGCTTTTGAAATTAATATTTTTACAAACAAAGGATTTAAGATATTTTTTTATCAAGAAAACTTCCCCGAGGCAGTGAAAACGTTTATTTATGTTTTTAAAAAAGAAATTCCCGACAAAGAAAAGGAAAAGCTTGAGTATATTGACTTAAGACTTTTGGAAAATGGTAAAAAGGGGCCCATTTATTGGAAATAGGGCTTTTTAGAGAAAAAAATATAATTATCCCAAATAATAAAATTCACCGCTTCACTTTGAATTGCGTGTCAAGTCATTTAACTAAGTAAGTGAAATTTTTCAGTTAAAAGAATTAACGAATTAAAGAGTTAACGAGTTAACGGGTTAACGGGTTGTGAACCTAAATCCTAAATCCGAAATACGAAATACGAAACAAATCCTAAATCCTAAATTCTAAATTCTAGATTTTTCTTTTCCCTCTCGTTTAATTCGTTAACTCGTTAATCCGTTAATCCGTTAATTTGTAATTTGTAATTTGGAATTTATTTGGAATTTGGTGCTTGGAATTGAGCCACTTCGCGGCGGCCTGCTTCGCAGAAGGAATTTTCACCTTTCACTTACATTTTAGATGATTTAATACGAATTGTTGTAAATTATTTTTTAAAATTATATAATAATTTATTAAAGAAAATTCATTTTATTATGTTTTTTAGAAAGCAAAATTCAATTTTAGGAATAGATGTGGGAACTTCTTCTATAAAAGTAGTTGAGCTTACAAAGAAAGGCCAGGGGATAGAGCTAACAAATTATGTTAGTTATTATAGAATGCGACAAAGACAAACTTTTCCCTTCCAAACAGATTCTTTTTCTTTTTTTGAAGAAGACGTTGCCTCAAAACTTAAAGAATCCCTAGACGCTGCTGGCATTTCAACGAAAAATGCAAATTTTGCTCTTCCTGGTTTTTGCGGTTTTTTTACCATAATTGAACTTCCCCAAATGGAAGCTTCAGAAATTAGAGAAGCAGTGAAATACCAATCTTATAAGTACATTCCTATGCCCCTGCAAGAGATAGAAATTGACTATGAAGTTATTGAAGGAGAATGGCAAAATAACAATTTAATAAAAGTTTTAGTTGTTGCCATTCCCAAAGAAACCATTCAAAAGTATCAAAACGTGGCAACATTAGCGGGATTAAATATAAAAATGTTAGAAATTGAAAGTTTTTCTGACGCAAGAGCTATTTTGAAAGGACAAAAAGAGCCAGCGATTATTGTAAATATCGGAGATAGAGCAACAAACATAGTAGTTGTGGATGGGGGAAATGTGGTGGTTTCCGACTCTTTAGATTTTGCGGGTTTTCACATAACAAAAAGTTTATCTGATGCTCTTAATATTTCTTTTCAAAGAGCAGATGAAATAAGAAAAACAAGAGGAATTAACAAAGAAATAGGAGGTCTTGTTTCAGTACCGATTTTTTCAGTAATTGATAAAATAATATTTGGAGTTCAAAAGGCAATTAGTGCTTACCTTTCAAAAAATCCAAGATGTCAAATCCAAAGAATTATTTTATCTGGCGGGATAGCAAATACACCTGGTCTTTGCGATTATTTTACTTCAAAAACAAATATTAAAACAGAGATAGGAAGACCATTTGATGGGATTATTTATAACCCCGCCTTGCAGAAATTTATTGATGAAATAGGTCCTTCTTATTCTGTGGCTGTCGGCGTAGCGCTAAGAGAATTTATGGAAAAATAATAAAACTTGAAAGGGAAAATAATAATGATAAAATAAAGAAATACTATTTATGGCTATATCATTTACTAAAGAAGAAAAAAGTTTAAAACCGCATTTAATAACAACAAAAATTTTTTGGGTTTTGCTGGGGATTTTAATTTCTCTTTTATTTATTTGGGGGATTTTAAGTCTTTATAATAAAATTCTTGATAACCAAATAAAAAATACAAAATTAGCAATTCAAGAGATTGATAGTAAAAAAGACTTAAACCTTGAAAAAGAGATGAAAGAAACGCTTACAAATTATGAGAAGATTTCTTCTCTTCTTTCTTTTCATACTAACCCTCGAAAAATTTTAGATTTTTTAGAGCAAAATAGTTCTCCGCAGATTAAAATTTCAAATATAAACTATAACTCTCAAGAAAAAAATGTGTCTTTTTCAATTTCATCATCTTCAATAGAGTTTATTAAAGCCCAGAGGGATTCTCTTTTGAGTAAAAAAGATTTTGTTTCGAGCGTTGAGGTTTCTGGACTAAGTTATAGTGGTGGGAATATAAGCGCAAGCGTGAAAATTATTTTAAATCCTAATGCTATTAATTTTTAATAAATAACATGCAAAAAGATAAGGAAATAAGGCTTTTGATATATCTTGTTTTAATAGTATTAATTTATTATGTGGGTTATATTTTAATTTATCAAAAAACAATTAATAACCAACTTTTAAAAAAGAAAGCCGAGTTTTATGCCGCCCGTAAAATTTTAAAAGAAAAAAAAGAAAGTCTTGATAGTTTTAATAAAGTAGCAGCCCTTTTTAAGTCAAAAAGAGATTTAGTTTCAAAAGTTAATCAAGCTCTTATTATTGATGAAAAAGATCAAATTACAAACTCAAGTTTTATTGAGAGGGTAGCGACAAAAAGCAAAGTTTCAATTGAGGGATTTTCTTTTTCAGAATTAAAACAGGCACCAGGAGGAAATGCAGGAATACTTACTGCAAACATTACGGTAAAAGGTACATATGCAAATTTTAAAAATTTTTTAGAAGAAATTTCCAGTTCTTTTCCTCTAATGGAAATTCAATCAATTAGTGTCGGTTCTTTAGGAGGGGATAAAATAGAATCTTATTCTGTTGAAGTCGGAATTTATACAAAAAATGCTCCCGCCGCCAAAACCTCTCCTGAAAGCGAAAACAAAGGAAAAAATTCATCATCTCAAGAAGGTAAAAATATCCAAAAAGAGTTAATCACTCCTTAATTAGATAATTAAAAATATGGCAATCGAAATTTTAGAAGAAAAAAAAGAAGAATCAAAAGTTTTAAAGAACGAAAAAATAATTTTCTTTGGATTTTGGGCACTTCTTTTTATTTTAACGATTGGTTTTTTAATCTTTTTTATAGTTTTTTATAAACCAAAAGAAGATCTGATAAAGACTTATTTTTCGAATCAAAATTTTTTAACAAAAGAAGAAATAAATAAGCTTGAAGAAATTTTAAACCAAATTGATAAATCAAATATTAATAAATTTAAACCGAATTTCTAATAAATTATGTTTTCTGAATTTTTACAATTTTTACTGGAAAAAAAATTAATTCCAGAAGAAAAGCTCAAAGAGCTAGAGGAAGAAAGTCAACAAAAGAAAAGACCAATTGAGGAATTGATAGTGGCTGATGACATTATTCCTGAAAATGACTTTTTTCTTTTAAAAAGTAATTTTTATGATGTTCCTTTAAAAAAGGTAATTCCCGAAGATGTTTCTACTACAATTTTAAAAGAAATTCCCCAAGAAAGTGCAGAAACTTACAGGGTTGTGCCGATTGATATTGATAAAGGTCAGAAAATTTTAAGAGTGGGAACTCCTTTTCCTGAAAATTTTGATTTAAGATCTGCATTAGAGTTTATAGCAAAAAGAAAAGGATATAATTTAGAAATTTATTTACTTACCTTTTCAAATTTTTATGAGGTTTTAAAAAGATATAGTGTTTTAAAAGAAGAGGTAGAAGCAGCAATAGAAGAAATAAAAAAAGAAGAAGAGGAAGAAAAGACTAAAAAAGAAATAACCGAGGAGGCAGAGAAAATTGTTACCGAAGCGCCAATTGCTAAAATTGTATCTGTAACCTTAAGGCACGCAGTCGAGGGAAGGGCTTCTGATATTCACATTGAGCCGATAGGAGAAAAATTAAGAATAAGATTTAGGGTAGATGGCATTTTATATTCAAGTTTGGTGATGGATAAAAAAATTTTACCCGCGATTGTTTCAAGAATTAAAATTCTTGCCAATCTAAGAATTGATGAAACAAGAAAACCCCAAGATGGGAGATTTACAAGTATGATTTTAGGAAGAAGAATTGATTTTCGTGTAGCAACTTTGCCAACAGCCCAAGGCGAGAAAGTGGTTTTGAGAATTTTAGATCCGGAAAGTTCCGTTGTTTCAAAAGACCTAACTCTTCTTGGTTTTGAAGGAAGAAATTTGCGAATATTACAAGAAGCAATGAAACTTCCATTTGGTTCAATTGTTTTTTGTGGACCAACTGGTTCTGGAAAATCAACGAGCCAATATGCTCTTTTGCAAAATTTAAATAAAGAAAGTGTAAATATAGTAACCCTGGAAGATCCTATTGAGTACTGGATTGATGGAGTAAATCAATCGCAAGTAAGGCCAGAGATTGGTTATACTTTTGCCCAGGGACTTCGTCAAATTGTAAGGCAAGATCCTGATATTATAATGGTAGGAGAGGTGAGAGATAAAGAAACTGCTGATCTTGTAACTCATGCTGCCCTTACTGGTCATTTAGTATTGTTTACTTTACACACAAACACTGCGGTTGGGGCAATTCCAAGAATGATAGATTTGGGGGTTGAGAAATTTTTAATTCCCCCAACAATAAAAGTAGTGGTTTCTCAAAGATTAGTAAGAAGACTTTGTCCTGAGTGCAAAAAGAAGGTTAAAGCAAATAAAGAGGAAGAGAAAATAATAAAAGAAGAATTAGAAAAATTACCAGAAAAAGAAAAAAAGAATATAAAGATTCCAAAAGAAATTTACCTTTATCGTCCTGTTGGGTGTTCTGCCTGTGCTAATAAGGGCACAAAAGGAAGAATTGGAGTTTTTGAGATATTTGTAATGACAGATAAAGCTGCCCAGATTATTCTTTCAGAGCCAGTTGAACAAAAGATTCAAGAACAAGCCATTAAAGATGGAATGATAACAATGAAGCAGGACGGTATAATAAAAGCTTTAAAAGGGATTATTTCCCTTGAAGAAGTGTTAAAGGTAGTTGAAGTAAAAGAAAAAATTTTGTAAAATTTAAGAATAAAAAAATAAAAAACCATGAACTACCAAGAACTTACATCTCGTATTTTTGAAAAGGCCTTGGCCGAAAATGCTTCTGATATTCATATTTCAGCTGGTAGACCTCCAACAATTAGGGTGGATGGTAAATTGGTTCCTTTACCAGATGAAAAGATTTTAGGTCCCGATGACACAAGGGAAATTACATTTTTTATTCTCGGGCCCGAACTAAAGGAGAGATTTTTACAAAGAAAAGAATTAGATTTTTCTTATGAATATAAATATAAAGTAAGATTTAGGGGAAATGCTTTTTTCCAACAGGGATTAATTTCTCTTTCTTTAAGAATTATTCCATCAAAAATTAGGACAATAGAAGAATTGAATCTTCCAAGCTTTTTGCATAGATTTACTGAACTAAAACAGGGATTTGTTTTAATTACAGGGCCCGCAAGCCATGGCAAGTCTACTACTCTGGCAGCGCTAATAGACGAAATCAATAAAAATCGAGAAGCTCATATAATTACAATAGAGGACCCAATTGAATATGTTTTTTATCAGGAAAAATCAATTATTGATCAAAGAGAAGTAGGACTTGATACAAAAAGTTTTGCAACGGCTTTAAGGTCAAGCTTAAGGCAAGATCCTGACGTAATAATGGTTGGTGAAATGAGAGATTATGAATCTATCTCTATTGCTTTAACTGCTGCTGAAACTGGCCATCTTGTCTTTTCTACTTTGCATACAAATTCAGCAAGTCAAACAGTGGATAGAATAATAGATGTTTTTCCAGCAGATCAACAGGAACAAGTAAGAGCTCAACTTGCTGCTTGTCTTGCAGGAATTATTTCTCAAAGATTAATTCCAAGATTAAATCAACAAGGAAGAATTCCTGCCTGTGAGATAATGGTTGCTAATTCTGCTGTAGCAAATATTATTCGCGAGAAAAGAACGCATGAGCTTGATATGTTAATTACTACAGGAAGTGAAGAAGGAATGATTTCTTTAAATAGGTCTCTTGCAAATCTTGTTTTGCAAAGAGAAATAAGTCTTGAAGACGCCTTGAAATATTCTTTATCTCCAACCGAACTAAAACTTCTTTTAAAGAAATAATTTTTTAAAAATATAATTACTTTATGAGATTTAAATATAAGGCGCGAACCCAAACTGGCGGAATAGATTTGGGAATTGTTGAGGCGCCATCTGAAGCAAGTGCAATTGAGTTACTTCAAAAAAGGGGACTTATTATTACTGCTCTTGAAAGCGAAGAAAGAGAAAAAGGGCTTGCAAAGGAAATTAAGTTATTTGGCAAAAGGGTAAGCGCAAAACATCTTGTTTTCTTTTACAGGCAGCTTTCAATTTTGGTGAGTGCTGGTACTTCTTTAGTTGAGGCCTTAAATACAGTTGCCGAGCAATCACAAAATCTTACTTTAAAAGAGACAGTTTTTGAGGTGGCAAATAATGTAAACGGCGGAATGGCGTTATCCGAAGCACTTTCCCGTCATCCAGAAATTTTTTCAAAATTCGCTATTAATATGGTAAAAGTTGGTGAGGTTGGTGGAAAATTATCTGAAGTTCTTGAATATTTAGCAAATCATCAGGAAAGAGAATATAATTTAATTTCAAAAGTTAGAGGAGCAATGTATTATCCTGCTTTTATACTTTTAGCTTGTGTTGGCGTTTTATTTATTATGGTTGCATTTGTTATGCCAAGAGTGACGGCCATATTTAAAGAGTTTGGCACAGACTTGCCGCTTATGACAAGAATTATTATTTATTTTTCAGATTTTACTTCAAAATGGTGGTGGCTAATTTTGGGCATTTTTGCATTGCTTATTTATTTGCTTGTAAGGTATATAAAAACTCCTGAGGGCAAAGCTAAAAAAGATAAATTAGAGTTAAAAATTCCAGTTATTGGTGAAATTTTTAGGAATATGTATTATGCAAGAATTAGCGAGAACTTGGCTACATTAATAAAAGGTGGCATTCCAATAGTTCAGGCATTAGATACTATTGCTGATCTTGCAGGAAATGTTCTTTTAAAAGAGGCGTTGGAGGCAGCAAGAGACAATGTAAGAAAGGGAGGTGATATCGCCTCGGCCCTAAAAGAGTTTGAGGTTATCTCTCCAACTTTTGTATTTATGGTAAGAAGCGGTGAAGAAAGTGGAAAGTTGCATGAAGTTTTATTTAAACTTGGCGATTTTTATTCAGCCGAACTTACTCGAATGATTGAGAATTTAATGAGCCTTTTGGAGCCCGTGCTTTTAATTGGCATTGGTCTTATTGTTGCATTTTTAGCAGCAGCCGTGATTTTACCAATTTACAATTTGGTAAGCGTGATTCACTAAAAATATGAATTTTTATATTTTTTTAATTTTTTTCTTTCTTTTGGGTCTTTGTGTTGGTAGTTTTTTAAATGTTTTAATTTTGCGCCTGCCAAAAAAGAAAAAAATCAGTGGCAGGTCAAGATGCCCTTATTGCAAAAAAAAGTTGTCTTTTAAAGAATTGATTCCGGTTTTAAGCTTTGTTTTTTTGGGTGGCAAATGTTCTTCTTGCAAAAAGCCAATTTCTCTTCAATATCCATTAGTTGAGCTTTTTACTGGTCTTTCTTTTTCTTTTCTTTTTTGGCAGTTTTATCAAAGTTTTAAAGCCCAATCTTCTTCTCCAATCCTTTTAACTTTAGATTTTCTTTTTTGGCTTATTTTTGCCAGCTTTTTAATAGTTATTTTTATGACTGATTTGAAATTTTATATAGTTCCAGACAAAATCATTTATCCTGCAATTTTCTTTGCTATTTTATATCAATTTTTGAAAGTTTTTGCCCTAAAAAATTGGCAGCTAAAAGAGGTTTTAAAAATAACTTCTTGGCAACCGTTTTTTATATCTTTATTTTCTGGTTTTTGCGTTTCTGTTTTTTTCCTTTCTTTGGTAATATTAACAAAAGGAAAGGGGATGGGTCTTGGCGATGTAAAGATAGGGGCTTTTATGGGTATTTTGCTTTCTTATCCAAATATTATTGTTGCTTTAGTTTTGGCTTTTCTTTCGGGAAGCGTTATTGGTTTAATTTTAATAGTTTTAAGAAAAAAAACTTTAAAGAGCGAAGTGCCTTTTGGTTGTTTTTTGGCGCCAGCAACTTTTGTGGCTTTCTTTTGGGGTCAAAATTTAATTAATTTTTATTGGAAATTATTTTTATGAAAAAAATGAAAAAATATAAAAGGGGGTCATTTTCAACAGTCGAGCTTATTATTTCAATTTCTATTATGCTAATTCTTGGAGGAATGGTGCTTTTAAATTACGGGCTTCAAAGAGACAAAATGGAATTAAATAATGCCGCAAATAGCGTTGTTCAAGCCATAAGAAAAGTTCAGGGTCTAGCTCTTGGCCAGTCAGCAAGACCAAATACTTGTTCTTCTGATCCTGGCACAAAAGCAACAAATTTCGCTGCTTATTTTGTAAGAGATCAAAATAAGGTTACATTATACGCAGATAAAGATATTTCAGGAAAAGAGTGTCCATTTGAAGAAGTTTTTTTCTCGCCAACAATTAAAATATCATCGCTTAATCCTGCTGGTAGTTCAAATGATGCCTGGGTTAGTTTTTATATTCAAGATTTAAGTGTTAAAATAAACAATAGTTCTGCAACATCCCTTACAATTACTCTTTGCATAAAATCATCTTGTACTACTAATACAAAAACAATTACAGTAAATAACAAAGGAATGGTTGAAGTTCAGTAAAATAAGAATTATGCCCCTTACGAATTGACGGATTTTTTCGAATATACGTATACGAATAAAAAACAAAAAAATGAAAAAAGAAAATTTAAAATTTAAAAACAAAAAAGAAAAAGCCTTTACCTTTATTGAGCTTTTGGCAGCAATTATTGTTTTGGCAATTGGTGTTTTGTCTGTTATTGCTGTTTCAGCAAAAAGTTATGCTGCTATTTCTTTACAAAAAAACAAACTCATTGCGGCAAATTTAGCAAGAGAGGGAATTGAGCTTGTAAAAAATGTAAGAAATGAGAATTGGTTGTATAAAATAACAACATCTAATTCTTATTGTAACCTTGATTCTACTCCTTCTTCTTGTTCTTCCGGCAGGATTCAAGAAGATAATGGTGATTGCGATTGGAGGTGTGGAAGTAAAAATAAACCCCCGTCGGATTCATCTTTTTTTAGATTAGAGCAATCTTGGTCTTACAATTTAACCAATTATTTTCTTCAGGACTTAGATTATAATTTAACACCCTCGGTATTATCGTCTATTCCCTCCAGCCCTAAATGTGAAGAGCACGGTGCTAATTTAAAAATAGATTCTACTAATGGTTTTTATAGTCACACAACAAGTGGCACTGATTCCATTTTTAAACGACTTATTATAATTAACCGAAGTGCTGACGAAAACGGTGATGGCAACTCAAACAACGATATTCAAGTAATCTCGAAAGTCTGCTGGCAAGAAAGAGGAGGAGTTTGGCAAGAGGTTTTGGCAGAAGAGCATCTTTTTAATTGGTGGAAGCCAGAACAATAAAAAAATAAATTTATGAGAGAAAAATTTTCCAAAAAGTCATTTACCATAATTGAGCTTGTGATGGCAATTGGAGTTTTTACTTTTGTTGTTTTATCAGCTCTTGGTATTTATACAACAACAATTCAAAAACACTACGATGCCCAAAAGATTCAATTAGTTGTTGAAGAACTTCGTTATCCAATGGAAGTTATGGCAAAGGACATTAAGGAGGGAATTTTAATGTACGGAGATTCAGATGAGCTTTATATCGCAAGTAAAAGGATGGGCGAGGACAATTTTAAAAAGTGCTTAGAAAAAGATAAATCAAGATGCCTTGTTTATAAAATAGAAAATTCTCAATTAAAAGCTAAATTTCCAGGGGAGACAAATTTTTCTCCTCTTACTTCTTCAAAAATTGAGATAATATATCCAAATCCAAGCAAGTTTTATATTGACGCGGCTTCTGTTGGGAGTTCAAATTTTGATAAAGATAATCCAAAAGTGACAATTTTAATAACAGCCAGAGCAAAAAATGATTCAAAAGAAATTTCAAAAATTACTTTACAAACTACTGTAACCCAAAACGAACCCCAAAATTATTTTCAAGGAGCGCCATAACATTGACTTTTACCCAGAAAATTATTTAAAATATAATAAAAAGGTTGGCGGTAAATTAAAATAAAAAATATGCTCAAAAAATTTTTTTCAAAAACAAAAAATAACCGCAGTTTTACTTTAACCGAAACAATCATAATGATAAGTATAATTTTGATTTTAACTGGAATCATTGTTGTCTCAACAGAGGCTTCACGGGCTCTTGCCAGAGACAAAAAAAGAATTGCCCACTTTGCAGCCTATAAAGTTGCTCTGCAAAGGTATTATAGTAAGCATAAATATTATCCTTATCCAGGAAGCAGTACTGATTGTACTAATGCTGGTTGTTCATATGATAATGAGAAAAAAATTTGTACTTGTCCGGCTCACACTTATTTAATAATGTTAAAAAACGAAGGTTATTTAGACGAAATGATGCAAGATCCCATAAATGAGGGTAATTATCGGTATTTTTATAACGTTGATGAAAAGGGCAAAAACTTTAAATTGGCAGTTTTATTAGAAAGAGATAAGGCAGCAATGGAAAATGATGGGGGAAGTTGCCCTGGTAGTTATTGCCCGTCCGGCTATACTCATCTTTACGAAGTTTATTCAACTCTTGGCGCTCATTTGGCTTTCAATTATTGGGGAAGAGGAGGAGTAAGTAATTTAGTATGTATGGTAAGATCTGATTCTTGTTTATCAGGAGAGGTTTTGGTTTTAAGACTTTCAGGAACAAATAATGCTCATGCAGAACTATACAATCAAAATAACTATCGTTATCTTCTTTGCTGTTCTGCGCCAGGGTTGGGAGTATCTACAACTGCTTCAGCAATAAGTACTTCAATTTTAAAATTATCAGCTTCAACAAACGCTCATGTAGAAGGGAATAATCAGTCAAATTATGCAACTACGGTTTATTTAACAAAAACTGGTGGCACAATAAGTTGTAGCGCTCCAAAACCAAGCTGTAGTTCAGGTGAAACATGCGTTGTTTCAATTTCGGGGAATACCAATGCTCATATTGGTGAGTGCAGCGCTTATACAAATAAAATTTGTTGCAAGGCGCCATCTTTTTAAAACATAACCTTTCTAAACTTTCTTAAATTTTTATGGGGAAGTTTAGAAAAAAAATATGGGTTTAAAGAAAATTGTTTTGGGAATTTTAATTGCGATTTTTGTAGTCTTGGCTTTTTATTTGGCTTATGCTGCTGGAAGCAAAAGTTGGCCATTTAAAATGAAGTATCAAGTAGTGGTTTTGGAAAGTGGCGAGGTTTATTTTGGAAATTTTAGTTCTTTTCCTCAACCAAAAATTTCTAACGCTTGGATGCCCCAGCAAACAAAAGATGAAAAGAACCAAGTTGGCCTTCAGCTTGTTCCAGTAAGTTCTTCTTATTTTACTCCCAAAAACACAATTTATTTAAACAAAGACAAAATTTTATGGTGGGCAGATTTAGAAGATACAAGCCAGGTTGTTAAAATAATGAAAGGAGAGACGCAAAAAGTTGGTGGCACAGAAGAAGCCCCTTCGGTTCCTCAAACATCACCAAACCCAACTAAAACTAAATAAAAGGTCATAATTAATAATAATTAATATAATAATTATGCAAAACAAAAATCTTTTACTTTCATTAGTAATATTAGTCTTTGCCCTGTCTTTAGTTGGCGTGTATGTTTTTGCAGCAAAGTTAAATCCCGGGCACACCTGGGATCAAATAGGATGCGATAAAGATAGTTCTTGTAATTTAATAGTAGATAAAGATGGGAATATTACTTCGGGAATTAATCTTAAAACTGGTTCGCTTAATGTAAATATTGGGATTGATACTTCAGGTGCTTATATTAAAAGTGGAACAACAAAAGTTGTTGGGATTACCTCGACTCATTTTGAAATTAATCAGAAAGTAAAAATAAAAGGGATTAATGATAAAGCAGGAGAGGTACAGATGTCATGCACTGGTGGTAAATGTTATGCTGTTTATGCTCAGTAGGAAAAATTAAAAATTTTAGTTTAAGATTTTAAAATTTATGCCAAAAGAAAAAAAGCCACAAGACAAAAAAAACATTAAAAAATATCTTATTATAATGTTTGGCTTTTTGATATTAATTGGATTGGTTTTAATTGGGTATAAAGTTTATATTAGCAAGCTCCCTCCAGAAAAAAAAGTCATAGCTAAGGTAGGAAAAGAAAAAATATATCAAAGCGAATTAAATGATGCCATTTATAGCTTAAACTACAATGACGAAAATTTAGATAGATTTGGGGATAAGGCAGATGAGGTGAAAAAATCTCTTTTAGATAGCCTGATAGAAGAAAAAGTTCTTGAAATTAAAGCGAAAGAAGTTGGAGTCTCGGTGTCAGAAGATGAGATTTTAAAAGAGGCAAGGAATTCTTTGCGCGAATTTGATAATTATGATAAAAGAAGGCAGGAAATTACAAAAAGACAAGCAAAAGCCGGATTGCTTAAAAAGAGAATCGCAGAAAAAGTTGTAAATTGGAGAGAAGGAAAATTTATTGTAGTGAGGGCTGATCTTCATTTCTATAGGGACCCAACTGGTCTTTCAGAAAAAGAACGGGCAAAGCTCATTCCAGAAGATAAAGAATACGCAAAAAAATTAGCGGATTCTATTTATAACGATATTAAAAGCGGAAAAATTACCTTTGAAAAAGGAATGGAAATAGCAAATAATGACAAAAGAGTGGGAATTCCAGCATGGAAACCCTGGAAGGTAACTTTTTCTCAATCTTTTTCTAAAGAAGATTCTGTCTTAAAACCTTATCCGCTCTTTACTTTGAATTTTTGGGAGGAGATATTTAAAGCGCCAGTTGGTGAAGTTACGGGACCAGTTCCAGTAAAGATTATTTTGGACGAAGATCTTCCTTTGGTTGGTAAGAAAGGAGATAAAGTTGATATTCTTTATCTTATTATAAAAGTTGAAAAAGCAAATTTTGGTCAAGTGGATTCTTATGAAAATTGGTTAGATAACCAAAAAAAGGAATTAGGGGTTAAAATATATTAAAAATATGAGCGAAAAAAACATTAGGAAAAATTTATTAATTTTTTTGGGATTTTTATTTTCCGGAATACTCATTTTTGGATTTTTTGGAAAAGCCGTGGCAAAAAACTGTTATACTGAGTATGGAGCGATGCAAGTCCATACTTCATTTGCTAATTATTTTGCAATAGGAGAAGGTAGTTTTGGAGGCGGATGGTCAAACTATCCTGGGGTCTTAGTAACAGTAAACGCAGATTCTCCTGGGGTAAGGTGGGGATACCAGAGCCTTAGTTGTCAAACCTCTTCAATAGGCACAGGTTGCACAGGTAGTAACTGTAGATGTAATTTTTCTGGTTCTATTTCAGCGTTTACCGGAGGTGATGGATGGATACGGTGGCAATACCCAAACGGCGCTTTTGCAAGTTGTCATTGTTCTTTCTATATAGATCTTCCTTTGAACGCAAGTAATGCAGCTTATGGAGGTTCTTGGAGTCGTTGGCTTGGTAATGGTACGGATGTTCCTGGTTGTAATCAAGATGGAGTTTGGCCCTATAATAACAATTGTTATCAATTATTAAGCTGGTCACCCCCTTATTGGCGTTACCAAACATCAAACTGGGGGAATGGTAATACCTATATTGCATATTTTGATTGGTGTGAAAATGAATGTCCTTATCAGGGAGCAAAAGAGCAAAAAACAGAAAACGGAGTGACTTATGAGCGAGTTTGCGGTTATTACGATAAAGATACCTGTTATGATTGGAGTCCGTGGAAAGCGATTTCTCAACTACCCGTTTGCCTTCCTCTTTGTGGATGTAGAAATGTTAATTATAGTGGTCCTATCAGCGCTAGTCATTTTAATGGATTAAGAAAAGATATTAATAATACAGAAAAAACTATAAAAGAAAAAATTGATGGTAGTTATAAGTTAACCACCTGGACAGATGATCCCCTAAAAGCAGGATATAAAATAAGGGCTGTTCATATAAATGAAATGTGTGATGCGGTAAAAAGGATAGAAAAAAAATTAAAAACAGGAACGACTATTACCTGCCAAAGCGTAAAAGCAGGAGATCTAATAAAGAATTCTCATATAAAAAATATTTGCAATGACTTAAATAATATAACTGACAAATGGAATGCTTCTCATGGTTGTAAATAAAATTGAATTAAAAAATTCTTATTAAAATTAAAAATGTCAAAAATCTCACCAAAAGAATCAAGCCAGACGCTTATTTTAATTCTCTTTATAGTAATTATTTTCACAGCAACCATAATGACGATTGCTAATTTAACAACAAGAGAACTTGAAATGGAAGAAATTCAAGAAAGGGCTTTAAAAGTTGCTTATGCTGTTGACACAGGAGGAGAGAGGGGACGTTTTTATTTAAAAAATAATAGTCCTTCAAGCCAAGTGAAAATTTTTGAAAGTTGTTCTGATTGCGGTTCTTCTTGTTCCGATTGTTGTCCTGATTCTTCTTCTTGCAATAGCAATGATTGTGACTGCGACAAAAATCCAATGATCAATAATACTTATTATACTTATTATAAGACATATATTACCCCCCAAAATGCTCAAAGACCAAATGGTGAATCTTGTAATCAAGAATTTTGTATAGATGTAAATGGCGGAATACAAGAATAAAAAATATTTTTTATTTTCCAACACTTGAAAAAAATAAAATTTTTATATATTATTTTTTACTTG
>Ga0078972_1005645_pt1 | contig 31343 bp, 26 predicted proteins | sample YelNatPaOPGAMG01_FD_67568 | JGI IMG/M metagenome (GOLD analysis project Ga0078972, IMG submission 67568) | Hot spring thermophilic microbial communities from Obsidian Pool, Yellowstone National Park, USA - OP-RAMG-01 (SPADES assembly) (version 2) | ecosystem: Environmental > Aquatic > Thermal...
AGGAGGGGTGGAAAAAACATTGGGATGAGGAGGCTTGGGTTCCCTGGCTTGCAAGTCCGACTGGGCAAGAAATTATCAGTTACGATGATGAAGCGAGTGCGAAGGAGAAGGGGGCGTGGGCGAAAAAAGAGGGATACGGCGGGATTTTCTTCTGGGAAATAACGCAAGATGTTGTAGGAGGGCGCAATCGAATCGTGGAAGCGGCGCGTGCAGGTTTTCTGGGACACTGACTCATTACGTAAACAACCCTGTGCGAAGAACATCCTCTTTCTCGCGTGATTGCGCACCAAAGTAGCATTCAGCTAGCTAAATTGCATATTAATTTCTTAGCTAAAACATGCTAATAGCATCCCTTGTTCTCCACGTGTTGCGGAATTAGACGATCCGCCGATTGCGCGTCTCGTGTTCTGGTCTCGCGAGAGGGAGGCGAACGCACATTTCAGTTCCTTTACCAGGTGTACTTGTCGCGGAGATTTCTCCGCCGAGATTTTCCACAGCAGATCGCGTAATCGCCAAGCCGAGTCCCGAGCCTGTCGGTTTTGTCGTAAAGAAAGGATCAAAAATCCTTGGGAGAAGTTTTGGAGGGATACCTGGGCCTGTATCGCGTATGCGCAATTCAGCCATTCCTCGCCGCTCGGCAAGCGAAACCGAGACCTCTCCGCCATTTTGTCCCAAAGCTTCGAGAGCATTGCGCAAAAGGTTCAGGATGATTTCTTCGAGAACGCCAGGAGCCCCTGCAATATAGAGAGGACTTGGTGGAATGTCTGCGTGCACCTGGACAGTCGGCGGAGCACTCTTTCGCACAAGGTTGACGAGGCGGCGGACTTCTTCATTGAGGCAGATGCGCGAGTTGGGATTAGGCTCTGTGGGAGTCGAGAGTGACAGAAAATGGGCAATGCGTTGGTTGAGGCGTTTAATCTCTTCGATGAGATCGTGTGCGTTTTGTGCAGTGCGAGAATCTGGCGGTTGCTCAGTAAGGATCTCCTCGCAAAGCATTCGCATGATCGAGAGAGGATTTCGCAGTTCATGGGCGAGTCCGCCAGCGAGAGCGGCCATAGATTCCATGCGTTCGAGGCGCAGAGCATGACTTTCTGCCTTGAGGAGATATACCATGAACCGATACAGGAAAAAAGCCAGCACACCGAAAAGTACAGAGCTGAAAAGCATTTGAAAGCGAACACGACGCTGCAATTCCTGGAGACTTGTAAAGTAATCGGCACTTGCGGAGAGAGCGAGTATACCGAGAACTCGGCCATCAGCTACAATGGGCAAGTATACCCGCTTATAGTAGGTGTCGCCGATGGGATAGAGGCGCATCGAAGAGATGTTTCCTTGCGCGGCGGCCTTTAGCGGAATTTTGTCGGTTTCGCGGAAAGTGTACGGCGTTCCTGGTAACAACTGTCGAGAACCGTCTGCTACGACGAGCCCGGTGGGGGTGAGAAGCACAAGCGACCTCAGATCGTTTGCCCGCTGGCTTTCCCAGAGAGTTTCGACGAGTTTCTCATAAACAGAGGTTTCTGCAAAGTCTTCCAGTGTCTCTGCGGCAGTTTCTTCTTTGGCATCCGCGACAAGCTCAAGAATAGCCGGAGGCGTGGGCTTGCGCAGATTTTGTAAGATGGCACGGCCTACCGCTACAAGCTGGCGGGTAAGGTCGTTCTCTTTCGAGGCTTCGAAAAGGCGCACAAGGCGCAAGGTCGAAAGGTTGAAAATGAACAGGATTGCAATGAGAAGGAACATTGTCGCAAAAGAGGGGAGACCTTTTCGTCGCAAGGCATTCCTTGCACCAGCAGGTGCGAAGGATGCACGCGTCAACCAGAGTGATTTCCACCAGGGCGTCACAGGTTCTTTCCGCTCCTCGCTCGTTGCCCTTCTGTATTTGTTCTTCTGTTACGAGATGAGAAGAGATTGCCAAGAAAGAAATGGCAATCGTTGGCAAAGACAAGGAACCCATGGAGAATGATCTCTTCTCAGAATGCTTGAGTTTGAAAGAGGTATGAAACAGTACTAAATGCATACTATTTCCGTTTGTGAGGAACTGCAATGGCTCAGAAGGTGAAAGTTGCAACCCATGGCGAGTTGAAACCGGGAGACAAAAAGCTCGTTGATGTCGAGGGTACTCCCGTCTTCCTTTTTTACACCGGTGAGAAATATTACGCCCTTCTTGATTCTTGTTGTCACCGCGGTGGTCCGCTGAGTGAAGGGACCGTGGACGGAGGAGTGGTGTCGTGCCCGTGGCATGGTTGGGAATTTGACCTTGAGACGGGAGAATGCAAAACAAACCCTGGAGTCTCCCAACCAGTTTATCAGGTGAGTATCGAGGGAGACGAGGTAGTCGTTCTTCTTCCCTAACCTTTGTGCGCGGAATCTATTATTGGGCGGGTCATTCTTCGAGCTCGGGGGCACCAGGCGGTCGCTCAACGTGGATGGCGCCGTCATAAATGTGGACGCCGAGGGGTTTTAGGCGCGCGCCTGCGCATGGACCGGCAAGGCAGAGCCCTGTAGCTGGGTCGAAAAGTGCTCCATGATTGCGGCAGAGAATGTACCGATTTTCTTCATCGAAGAACTGTCCGTCGCCGTAATCGAGCGAGAGCGGCATGTGGGGGCATTGATTCTGGTAAGCGCGAAGTTCACCTCCATGTCGGACAAGGAAGCCCTCGATAAGAAAACCAGAAGCATCACGAAGGAGAAAGGTTTTCGCTGCACCTTCGTGGGAGCACTCCGTCTCAGGGCAGAGAGGGATGCACTGTTCATGACGACACATCATTTTTCTCTGTCCTCTTGGCGGCGTGCGAATTTTCTTCGATCGCGCCCCCCAAAACGTTGGTTTTTGAAAATGATCTCGACGCGCATACGGCGATCCCATGACGTTTTGCGTCTGTCGCGTCCAGAGCGTCTGTCTGGTCCCACGTAAGTCGGGGTCACGATGATCTTTTTCGTCTTGCCTTCTGCAGCATGGTCCTCAGTGGGAGAAGTTGTGGAAGAGGGGGACGGTGGGCTCGGAGGGGCTGGTGAGCTTGCTGCAGTATCTTTTGAGCGCGCTGCCAGGCGTGAACGGGTGTCTCCCATGAGCCTTTGGGCCAACAGGGCGCCTTTTGCTGCTTCGACCTCCTGGGGAGTCATGTGAGACTGGATAACTTTCAGAAAGAACGCAATCCCGTACTGGAAAATGAAAGCTTTGAGGACCTCGTGCTGGGAAACGAGGGAGCTAGAAACTGGAAGGTTGAGTCGGGTGAGAAGACTCTCAAGCCCTCCTTTTGCTTCTATTTCCTTGCGGATCTCGTTCACGACTGCAGTGCCAAAAGGTCCGTAAATTTCTTCGAGCGTCTTCATAGATGGATTCCTTTTTTGAGAACGATTGTTGATTTTTGCTGCCCCATCCCTCCCATTTCGCGGAGAGGTGGCTGTCCGAGGCGAAGCGCGCACACATACAGAGGGCAGAACTCGAGCGAAGAGAGAGGACGAGCGTGGCAGAGGTGCCCGAGAGCTCGGAGCGAAAAGAAAACTCCGTGTGTCGTTGCGGCATGAGAGGAAGAACACTTCGGGGCCGACCGTTCTGCTCCGTGCATTGGTTGCACTATACGAGGATCGTTTTCAGAGAGAACTTTCAAATTCGGCCGGCCGCGATATTGTGCTGTTGCATCTGACTGAGTGTTTTTGGAGCGCAAAGAATCTGGAACGAAAAGGGATGTCGACGAAAAAGACTCTGGGACACGCGGCGGCGTTTGGCGACTCCTCCAGAGGAACGCGTACAGCCTTGTCCTTGGGAACGCTTTCTTTGACCACTCTCGGGCTTGTTGGGTGCTAGACGACACTGAAGTTTCTTCTTTCCAGGAGCTCTTATCCTGCCAGCTCAGACCAACGATGTTTTCTGCTCGCTCGTGCGCACCACACAGCCCTGTGGAATGAAGGCGAGGGGGTGACTCCCTTCACACGCACGTGCATGATGCGAAAGCGGTAGTTTTTTATGCAAGACATTTTTTTAGGGAGCTTTCATTTTCTGATAAGGATAGAAGCAGGGAAATCGTGAGTGGGCGATTTGAGAATATGCGGTAATATCGCGCCGTCATTCATTGTTCGTTGTGTGTTCTTGATGCGATTCCTCCTCAGATCCTAACTGGCGCCGAAAGGTCTCGATGGCATCGCGGAGTTCTCGCATGTCTATGAACGCGCCTTTACATGGACCGATGGGACGTTTGTTTGCGATGCCGATGACGGGGATCTGATATCCAACATCGCGAATGCCAGTGACGAGGTCCCGCTCGCACGCAATCCCGATGATAGCAGCTGGTTTTAGCTGGACAATTTTCTGGCGAGCGAGAGCGCCATTAGGTGCGACGTAAAAATCACAGCCGTATTGTGCAACGAGAGCTCGGATCTCGTCGATGTTAGATCGTTCGATACAGCGCGGCGCAAGGCAGAGAATGCGGCCGTTGCTCGCGATTTTCCGACGATGAGCAGACAATGAATTGTGAATTGCTATGAGCGAATATCCAAGACGATCTTTTGAGATTTTGCACCATCGCGCAAAAACTTCCAGCCACCCAAAGTGTTCAAAGAGCCAGTGAGTAACTCTCTCGGCAAACCGAAGCGGTATTCCGTACAGGCAAGCTATGGCCACTGAGCCGAGGGCAAACAATCCCGCGAAGGTGATAAGCGCAAGAATGCTGGAGAAGAGAGGAACGATGATTGGGTGAAGTGAGTTGAGTCGTGGTGCAATTAGCCAGACGGCGAGAGCGCCGAGGAGGCTTGCTGCCAGAAGTTCTGCTCCCGCCACAATGAGAACCAGTCGCCGTGGCTCGCGGATGAACCCCTCGTGGGCATCAATGTCCCCATCCCAGCCATACCACTCGTGGCCAAGCTTTCTATCCGTTAGGTTTTGTTCGAACTGAGGCATTGCGTTTTATTTGGGACCAATATGGTACAATTACTATTTTGTGCTGCGTATGCTATTCGCTGTCTTTTTTTGTCACGTCCCTTTTCTTGCATGCGCGGTGTGGCAGCAAGTTGAAAAAACAAACAACCGGCGTGACCCGGTGCGCTTGGTCACGCCGGCGTTTGGGAGGGGTAAGGGGCCGCCTACTTCAGTTTTTCGGCGAGCTCTGTGGGGGAAAGCTTTTGCGTTATCTGGAACAGCGGAGCTCCTTTCGGATCGTAGACGTTTATAACACCAGCACGGAAGACTCCCAGCTGGTAAGCGAGCTTTGTCTGTTCCATAAAATTGAGTTTCACCAAGACGTATTTTTCTTTCAGAACTGAGGCGACTGTCGGGTCTTCAAAGACCTGCTCGAGATAATCGCTCATTTTGCTCTTTGGCAGATAGAAGAAGAGAAGGATGCGTTTGTTCTCTTTCGCTGCAACTTGCTGCGCCGCTGGAATGGTGGGAAGCCACGTGAGAGACGAAGAGGACTGTCGCGTAGCAGCTTGAGTAAGCGATGGTGGCAGCGGAGTGGGGGCTGGGATGTTTTTGCCAAGGCGAAGGACGTTGTTTTTACTCCCAAGATTGTTATCGACTCGATCCATATTTAGTGGGTCAAGAACCCACTCAGTTCCTTCTTCTACAAACTTGTACTCGTGAATGCCCTCTGGCAAATCCATCACGATGTAGAAGATATTTCCGTAGCGTTGCATCTCATCTTTATTGGTTGCCCAGTCATTGAAGCTTCCTGCGAGGAAGACTCTATTGGCAGCGGATTGATACTGAAAGGTGACCTTATAGGTTCCGTCAGGGTTGGGTTGGATTTTGACAGAGGGTGGAGGTGTGTACGCGGGGGATGCGGATTGTCCCCAACAGATCTGGAAATTGAGCAGAGCGAGGGCTATGAGAGGAAGGCAAATCGTGCTTTTAATTTTCCACCCTGCGGCAAATGAAAGCATGTTCTCGCCCTTTCTTTTTTAGAACGTTCCAAAAATTCATAAAAAAGGACCCCCCATGTCAAGACCCAATTTGCAAATTTTTCACTTTTTGGGTGGAGAGTGCGTGGAGAGGGGAGATTTTTCGCACGGAGGATTTTTCTTAATCTCTTCTCACGTGTGCAGAATGGATATCAAAAGAGAGCGGTGACTCGTACGAGCCACCGCTCTCCTCCAACTCAGTTGATGGGTGTCGAAAGCGCTACTCGACCTTAAGCTTCTCGGCGAGTTCTGCCGGCGAGAGTCTTTCGGAAATTTGCATAACGGCGTTCCCCTGTGAGTCGTAGACGTTTATAACGCCGGCTTTGAATACTCCGAGACTGTAAGCCACTTTCGTGTTTTCGAGGAAGTTGAGGCGAGCAAGCACGTAAGATTTTTCCAGTATCGAACGCACGGGGTCGGCTGCCAAATTCTTCTCGAGCTGCTGCGAGCGCTCGCTCGTTGGCGAATAGAAAAAGAGAAGGATACGCTTGTTCGTTCCCATTGCAGCTTTTTGTGCATCGGGGATACTCTCGTACCATTTAAGCTGTCCAACAGTTGTGGGGGGTGCTGCTGGAGTGGGGGTTGCACCACCTGGCGAAGGCGTTACAGTAGCAAGAGCTCCCTGCCCAGGATCCTCAAGCGGCTTCGATGAAAAGCGCACAGCATCGGCGTATACCTGGCCGTAGTTTTTCGGAGAGACAGGCCGAACGGATTCGTCCACCCGGAGTTCGACGTATTCGTCATTCCCTCCTGCGAAATCATAGTCCCCAATTAAGACCCAGGTGTTGGCGTTGCTGATACCAGTTTCGGTACCACCCCATCCGTCTTGGGTGAGTTCTTTTGTATCAGTTCCCTTTGCGTGTTTGACGATGTATTTCACCGGTGTTGCATTCGCAGCGCGGGGCCATGTTGCGTAAACGTAATAGTGTCCTGGTTTTGAAAATCGGGGATAGAACCGAGCAGCAGCAGGTACAGGATTTCCTTTCGGATCAGGTTGGTCGGGAGTTCCAGAGGAAAACAGGTATTTGCGGGAGCCGCACTTGTTTCCGTCGGTGAGTCCGGGTGCCCGACTTTTTGCCGTTGCTGCCGGCACTTTACTATCCATCCATTTGCCTTCGATCTCCTCGTAGTGATCGAAGTTCTGACCTTCCTTTTGTGTTTCAATGATGATATCCTGAGCAGGAGCGAGAGTAACTATCAGTGATACTGCACCCGTCAACAGCCATTGCGCACCGTATTTCATAGAAAATTCACCTCATACCACCGAGTTTGACACCCTGACATTTTGTTTTGAATTCTCCTTTCCATTTCTTGAAGCGAAAGTCATCGATGAGCAAGCGAAAATTTTGCTTGTCTTTTGGCGTATTCGCATTCGCTTGACAAGAAAACAAAACGGTCATGGAGTGCCGATCTGCTTATGAAAATAATCGAGACAGTAAACCTATCGAAAGTATATACCCATGACTTCATCGATGTCGAGCATGGGCGCCTGAAGTTTAATTTTTTTCGGCGGACGGTGGCTCTGGACAAGCTCAATTTGGAGGTTCGTGAAGGCGAAATCTTTGGACTTCTGGGTCCCAATGGAGCTGGCAAATCCACCACTATTAAGATTCTCATGGGGATTATCTTTCCGACGGGCGGCTCAGCGCGAATCATGGAACGACCTCTCGGGGATAAAAGCGTGAAGGCTAAAATCGGCTTTCTTCCCGAAAACCCCGCGTTTTATGATTATCTTAAGGGAGAAGAGTTTCTGGACTATTACGGGCAGCTCTATGGGATGCCGCGTGCCTTGCGTCGCAAGCGAATAGAGGAGATGTTCGAGTTGGTGGGGCTACCGCCTCACGCCCCGAACCTTCCCTTGAAGGGTTACTCGAAAGGCATGCTGCAGCGCATAGGGCTTGCGCAGGCCTTGATCAATGACCCTGCGCTTGTGGTTCTTGATGAACCGCAGTCGGGTCTCGATCCCCTGGGCCGCAAAGAAATCCGCGACATCATTCTCCGCCTCAAGGACCAAGGCAAGACGGTCTTTTTTAGTTCCCACATTTTATCGGATGCGGAGCTGATTTGCGACCGCGTGGCAATCGTCAACCGTGGTCGATTGGTTGCAATGGGCGAGCTGAGTCATTTGCTCAGCCCGAAAATCAAAGATTACGAGCTTGTGGTGAGCGGGTTGTCGCGCGAGAGTCTCGATATTCTCGAAAAGCATGCTCGCAAATTCATCGAACGGGAGCGCGACGTGCTCATCATTCTCGATAAGGAAGACCTTGTGAAAGAGGCTTTGCGACGCATTGTGGCAGAGAACGCAACACTTGTTTCCCTCACGCCGCGGAAGGAGACGTTGGAGGAATACTTTATCCGCGAAGTGGCTCGTACAAATGCTCCACGCGAGGAGGTCCATGCATGAGTAAGGTTCTTGCTATCGCCCTCAATACCTTCAAGGAAGCTGTGCGCAACAAGGTCCTCTACTTTCTGCTCATATTCGCGCTCCTGATTATGGGCTTCTCAGGGGTTATTAGCGATCTTTCGATCGCTGCGCCCGAGAAACTTATCAAGGACCTGGGACTGGCAGCGATAGATTTCTTTGGTTTTCTCATTGCGGTCTTCGTCGGTGTCTATCTCGTTTATACGGAGCTGGATAAGAAGACCATCTACACCATCGTTTCGAAGCCGATAGACCGTTATCAATTTATTCTCGGCAAGTTTTTTGGGCTTCTCATCACGATCTATGTGAACATGCTGATCATGAGCGTTTTCTTTTTCGCGGTTCTCTACTTCCGCGATGCCACAGATTTCGATAAGGTCATGAAGGCGATCTATCGGGAAGTTTCACCAGGCCACTACGAACCCATCGGCAACCCGCAGATTCAATACTATCTATATCACTTCAAGCAGCTCGCGTTGGCAATCGGCAAAGGTGTAGCTACTATTTTTGGTTATTGGGAGCCGATGACGCATCACCTCATGCGGGTGATATGGATGAGTGGCTTGGGGCTCGCTATTATCACGAGCTTTGCCATCCTCTACTCGACTTTCTCAACTCCGACTCTGAGTGCGGTATTTACGTTCCTCACGTGGATTATTGGCAACCTTTGCGAGGACATTCTGCGTTACGCGGAAAAACTCGCGCAGAAGGCGGGCGGTGTTGCAAATCTCGCCGGACCTGATCTTATGAAATATTGGTTCGCACAAATAGCCATGCATATCGTTCCCAACCTGGCTCTCTTTGACAAGCGAACGGAGGCGGTGTATGGTCCTTGGGATGTGAGTACACCTAACATTCATTCGGTTCCCATCGACTGGGTAAGTGTAGTGTATGGTCTGGTTTATGTTGCGGGGATTCTCTGTCTCGCTTCGATGATTTTTAATCGGCGGAACTTCAAGTAAAGCCTATGCGACGATCGATCCTTCAAAACTTCATATTGTTTGTGTTCTTTGTCGCGTTCTTTGGAACAGCGGTGACGATTCAGCATAAGAACCTGGAAAAGGTGAAGCTGAATCCGCCGTTCATCGAGACGTGGATGTTGTCGGGGCGAAGTGGGGAGCTCTTGCGAGTGCTTTCGCTGCGCTACGATCTGGTGGTGGCTGACTTTTTGTGGCTGCGGGCGATTCAGTCGTTTGGTGGGCGTGGCATGACGAACCGCGACTGGAAGCCTATCTACAACATGTTCGATACCATCACGGAGCTCGATCCTTATTTTGAGGCCGCTTATACGTTTGGAAACATGGTGATTGGCGACGAAGGAGGGCGCCAAAGAGAAGGGCTAGCTCTCCTCGACAAAGGTATGTTCAAGCTGATTCGTCAGTATCGTATTCCTTTCGAAGGAATGTATGTTGCCCATTGGCAGATGGGGGATACTCAGCTTGCTCGTTGGTATGGCCGTATCGCAATGAAGCGGCAAGATGCTCCGAACTGGGTGCCACGTATCGTTGCCTATATCGAAGTAAAGGCCGGGGCGTATTATATCGGATTCGACCGGTTCCTCAGTAATTTCCTCCAAGGGTTGGATGCCAATGACATCCACATCCAGGCGATTGCATTGGAAAAGATTAAGGAAGCGATCGACAAGTGGAATAAGGAACTGATGCTTCGGGCGTTGGATGAATACACCTCCCGGACGGGGCGGCTGCCGCGTCGAATCGAAGAAATCGCTCAGGAGCCGTCTCTTCAAAATTACGAAGTCGCTCGGATGAGTAAGTTTGTTGCTGCCGTGGAGCGTCGAGCGCGTGCCATGAATCGCGAGTATGCGATCCATCCCGATCTCCGCAAAAATATTGCTTGGCCGTCGCGGGAAGAGTTAGAAGCACCGCTTACTTCAGGATCACTCGCAAAAGCTGGAGTAAAATGGGAAGACCTCCGCAACGAGATCTTCCACGAGTGTCTCGTCAAACAAAGCGGTATCCCGGAGGCTCCCAATGGGTCGCGTTATGTTCTCAACCTGACGATGCTTGGCTATCCGTGGGCAAAGAAAGAAGACAAAATAGTCACAGAGGCTGACCTTCTCGATCTTCTTAAAAATATTTTGAGGGACGTGCGAGCAGCAATCGAGGACCGTCGGAAAATGCTTGGGCGCACTCCACAGTCACTGAGAGAAGTGTTTTACACGGACTTTAATACAACCGAACCGTTCGGTGGCACGTGGAAATACGATCCCCAGACGGGAGATTTCCGCTCTACGTCCCATCCGGATCTGTAGGGAATGCATCGTTGAGATAAGAATGAGGGCGGGCTCGGTGTGTTTGTGAGGCCGAGCCCGCAAGTTTTATTCTTGGACCTCTTATCTCGAATCTTGACGATGTCCGTTTTGTGACGCAATTGTGGCTTACTATGGCGATTGCGATAAAAGTTCCATCGTTTGGCGAGTCCATTACTGAAAGCACAGTTGCGGCATGGCATAAGGCCGATGGCGCGTGGGTGAACAAAGGCGACACTCTTGTCACGCTCGACACAGAGAAATCATCAGCGGACCTAGAAGCTGAAGTGAGCGGGCGCTTGAAGATCCTTGTCCCCGCAGGCACGGATGTTCCCATCGGGGCTACCATTGGCGAAATCGATGAGAGTGCCTCGCAGCCTGTCGGCGCGGAAACCACCACCAATGAGTCAGCGTCTTCTTCAGCGGTAACAAGTCCGCCGCAACCTACGCAGGAGGATAAGCCTCCCCAAACAGAGAAGGCTCATGGAGCAACGCCAGTTGCCGAGGCGAGCAGAGAGGAAGCACCTGGTCTCCGAGAAGAGGATGTCTCAGTCAGCTCCCCACGAGCGTCGTCCACTGGTCCACGCGAAGAAAAAGCAGTAGTAACAAGCGCTGCAACAGGGACGAGAAGCATCACCCGCAAGCCGATGAGTCGTTTGCGCAAGACCATTGCTCGACATCTGCTCGAAGCACGTCAGCAAACGGCGATGCTCACCACATTCGCCGAGGTAGATATGTCGGCTGTTCAGTCGCTGAGAGCTCGGTATCAGGAGAGATTTGAGAAAACGCATGGTGTGAAACTTGGGCTCATGTCCTTCTTTGTGAAAGCTGCTGTGGAAGCCCTCCAGGCTTTTCCGGAAGTCAACGCATCTATCGATGGAGACGACATTGTTTACTACCATTATTATGATATCTCCATCGCTGTAAGTACCGATCGGGGGCTTGTTGTGCCTGTTCTGCGCGATGCCGATAAGAAGAGCTTTGCTGAGATAGAAAGGGAAATAGCCGACTTAGCTAAGCGAGCGCGAGAGAACAAGCTTTCCTTAAGCGAGCTCGAGGGTGGGACGTTTACGATCACTAATGGCGGAGTGTTTGGTTCTCTTCTGTCGACTCCGCTTCTTAATCCTCCCCAAGTGGCGATCCTTGGAATGCACGCAATCGTGGACCGGCCTGTCGCAATCGAAGGGCGAGTGGAAATCAGGCCGATGATGTACCTTGCGTTGAGTTACGATCATCGTCTCATCGATGGCCGCGAGGCGGTCCAGTTTCTTCTCCGCATCAAGGAATGCGTTGCTTCCCCTGAAAGGCTCATTTTGGGAGTCTGAGCACTTGCTGTCTCAGACACATGATGAGAAGGATTACGCGGGCAGAGTGGTCTGCGGCAGATAGTTGCGTGGCGCACGACTTGTATGCTTTACCCAATAAGCGGCTGGAAACGGCTCGAATGGGGATGGACGAGTGGGTACCTTTTATGAGTTAGTTCTCATTTTCGGAGCGGTTGCTGCAGGAGGTCTCTTGGCGGAGCGGCTCAGAGTGCCCCTCCTAACAGTTTATCTTGTTACAGGACTAATTCTGGGACCTGCTGTCTCTGGCCTTGTTGCGGCTCACGAAAGCTTCGCCTCTCTCGGCAGTCTTGGCGTCAGCCTTTTCCTTTTCTCGATTGCGTTGGGGCTCGACCTTCGGTCCTTTCGCAATTCTGGATTGCCAGCCCTCACGGCAGGAATTGCGCAAATAGTTGTTACCGCCGGCCTTGCCCTTGCGATTGGGCGCATTGTCGATCTGCAACGAGAGGAACTCTTACTTCTTGTTCTTGCTTTGACGATTTCCAGCACTGTTGTTGCGACGAAGATGCTTGCCGAGAGAAAGGAAATGGATTCTCTCCATGGGCAGCTTTCAATAGCAGTGAACATCCTTCACGATTTATTAGCGGTCCTTGTCATTGTGTGGTTTTCCTCCAACTCTTCCCAGAGCGAAGGAGGAATGGCGGCGCGGAAATTTCTCTCTTTGATGGTAGGCGCTGCAGTGCTCGTTGGCGGCTACGTGATAGGAGGCAACGCTGTTCTTCGATTGCTTCACAGGACACTGCGCAATACAGAACTTCAGCTTATAGTTGTTCTTACTCTAGCAGTTGGGTATGCAGCTCTCGCATCAGCCCTTGGCTTCAGTCGCGAAATCGGGGCATTTGTGGCAGGTCTAACTGTCGCTGCAAGTCCCTACAAAGAAAGTGTCGGAAGCCGGCTGATGCCTCTTCGAGACTTTCTTCTTCTTTTTTTCTTCCTGGATGTTGGTATGCGGGTTGATGTTAAGGGGCTGGGGGAGATGGTGTGGGCGGTAGGTGGGCTCAGCTTCTTCGTCCTTGTGGTCAAGCCTCTTATCCTCCTCATCATTTTGCTCAGTCTGGGTTTTAGTCTTCGCACCTCTTTCCGGACATCGATTATTCTCGGACAAGTAAGTGAGTTTGCTCTTCTCCTCGCCGGTGCAGGAGTTACTGCCCATTGGGTTAGTGAGAGATTTATGATTCTGATTGCGGGAACAGCCCTTGTCACCCTTCTTCTTTCACCACTTCTTATTTGGAACATGGATGCACTCTTTCCCTGGGTAGTTCCCATTTTCGGCCGTTGGGGGCGAAGGGAAGAGCGAGTGCTTCAGCCTCTGGAGGAGGAGCGATGCAAACCGCCTGACGTGATATGTTTCGGAGCGGGGCGCTATGGTTTTCACCTTCTGCGCTGCCTTCGCGACCGCGGACGCTCAGTGCTCGCAGTCGATTTCGACCCAGAAGTTCTCCGCAAATGCCATAACGAATCAATCCCTGCGATCTATGGCGATGTAGACGACGAGGGGCTTTTCGATCGTCTTCCATTGGGTGAAGCAAAGTGGGTGGTGTGCACTATCCCCTCAGTTGAGGTTGCGAGGAAAATTGTCTCGGCTCTCAAAATACGCGAGTGGCACGGACATATCGCCGTAACGGTTCTTGAGGAAGAACACGAGACAGCGCTTGAGAAGATCGGAGCCCATGTCATTCTGCGTCCTGACCTTGACGGAGCAGAACTGGCAGCCGAGGCTCTCAATGATGCTGCAGATATTAGGTTCTGGTTGCCAGGGTGGCCCGTTGGGTTTCGTGAAGTGCGCTTCTCAGCTGAGTCGTGTTTTGTGGGGAGACCTCTTCGCGAGGTTCCTGTCCGAAGCGAAACAGGAGCAATTATTGTGGCTATCAGTCGGGGGGGCAGGGTGATCTTCGATCCTCCCCCGGAAACTCAGTTGTTTCCCCACGATCGTGTTTTGCTCATGGGACGGGAAGAAGAACTCGAGCGTGCTGAGAAGCTTCTTCAGGTCCGGAGTGAGGGAGGGGAGCCGCAGCACTTTGAAGTTGCGCGCTATAAGGTGACGCCGCACGCAAGGGTTGCGAACAAATCGCTTGCCGAATCAGACTTTCGGAACGTTTTTGGTGTGACTGTTGTGGGCATCGAGCGAGGAGGGGAACGGATAGTGGCGCCCCGCGCGCAGGAAATACTTCTCCCTCGCGATGTGATCGTCGTCATCGGTCCTCGGGACCGAGTAATTGCTCTTCCCCAGAAAGATGCCTTTTTCCCCGTAGTAGCTTGAGCTGCGGACGGTCCGGTTCATTGAGTTGGCGTGGTGGCAGCCATAACATCTCGAGCTCTCTGCCGTGGGAAGAACGATTCAAGTCGCTTGACGGAGAGCTCTCGAAGGCTTCCTACCACGAGGTCTGCAAAAGGAGCGAGTGTATCCCGTGGGAAAGTATTCGTGACCCCAATGGCGAGCCCACCGGCAGCCCGGGCAGCTTTAAGGCCGTTTATGGAGTCTTCGATTATTGCGCATTGAGAGGGATCGAGGGAGAGTTTCTGTGCGGCGCACACAAATATCTCAGGATCAGGTTTTCCACGGCGAAAGTCCTCGCCACTCACGATGACCGGGAAAAGCGACTCGATACCTGTCAGGCGCAAGTTGAAGAGGATCTTTTCCCGGCTTCCTGAACTTGCCAGCGCATAGGGAATTCCCTCTCGCTGGAGCTCAGCCACAAACTCGCGGACACCGTCGAAGGCACCAAACGGTTCCTTTTGCGCTAGCTCGAAATAGAGTTCTTTTTTGCGTTTTGAGAAGAGTTCGAGGTCAAGCTCTGCCCCATACGTTTCGCGCATTGCACGAATGATGTCTGCATCGGTGAGTCCGCAATAGCGCCAGTCGTCCTCTTCGCGCAGATCAACTCCCTGCTCGCGAATTGCCTGCCTGTAGGCAACGAGGCTGATGTGCTCGCTGTCTACGAGAACACCGTCGTTGTCGAAGATAACGCCAAATTTCACAGAAGTCGCCATGAGTTCATTATAATGTCATTGAATGTCACTGCAACCGCAAGAGCGATGAGAAGAAAAATGAACGCTTGATAGATTCGTGCGAGCAGCCACGCGGGAAGGGGCCGCCGAATGATTGCTTCGATCGTCGCGAAAAGAATATGGCCGCCATCGAAAACAGGGAGCGGCAAGAGATTCGTGATCGCGAGAATTATGTTAAACATGGCAAAAAAGTCGAAGAACCATTTCCAGCCGCGTTTGGCTGCGTCGTAGCCGAATCGCGAAATAGCAACTGGTCCTCCAATGTTCTCCCTTACAGTTTGGAAATTTGAACGAAAGATTTCGCCAACGGTCTCGATGTACCCGAGGGAGATTCCCACGGTTTTGCTCACCGCGTACACTAATGCTTTTCCGGGCGGAAGCTGGAATTTTTTTGTGAGCGGTTGACTGAAGACAACGCCGATCTGACCACGTGAGGGCTTTTGTGGGTCAGGACGGACAGGAACCGTGAGTTTGACAATTGTTTCCTTCCCCTGCTTGTCGATACGTTTGACCGTAAGCTCGATATCTTTGCCTAACGATTTACGAATTCTTTCTGTCGCTTGTGCTCGGGTTTCGATAGGGTCTCCGTCGATCGCCAGGATAACATCGCCAGGCTGGAGCCCTGCGCGTTCAGCGGGGAGATTGGGGAGAACCATTCCAATGTATGGTGCCGAGCGAGGCTCGATGGCCAGAGCGGGCCACTCGCAGCCGGCGGCAGCAATGGGATGCACGTCAACTTCTCGAACTTCTGATCCGCGCGCAATTTTGACGGGAATGCGCTCGCGTTCACCCAGGGCGCGCTCTGCGATCGCTGCTGCGCCCGCCACATTGCGAACAGGACGCCCGTCGACCGCAATGATACGATCTTCGTCCGGGGAGAAACCAGGGATGAGCCACGCTTTCACGAGGAGCGATTCAGTAGTATTTTTGCGCTCCACAGCCACGGGGACAGCCTTTGCCTTGTACTCGTTAGCGTAGCGGGAAAACTCGTCGAGGAACTTAACATAGGTATCTATGGGAGTATCGCTGACCTGCAGAACTTTGTCACCAGCTTTTAATTCAACCTGGTCAGCGACCGCGGCATCAATTTTCTCAATCTCGGGCTTGATTGGCTCTGGACCGTAAAACCCAACGACAGCCATGAGAAAGAACACCACAACCGCAGTGAGAAGATTATTGATGCAGCCTGCACTGAAAATGAGGAGCTTTTGCCAGTAAGGCTTTGTGCGCAGGGCTGCCATTTCGTCGAGAACGGATTCGCTCAGGGTGGCGCGGCTACCTTTGTTTTCTGTTGAGTCGTCTTGGGAATGTTTCTCCTCGGCACTCAAATACGACTCAACTTCTTTGGAAAGAACTCCGCGCAATTTCACATAGCCACCGAAGGGGATTGCACTGATGCAGTATTCTGTGTCTCCCCACCGTCGTCTCCAGAGTTTGCGGCCGAATCCGATGCTGAAGGTTTCGACTCCTACCCCAAAGAGCTTCGCAAAAATGAAGTGCCCGAACTCGTGAACGAAAACAGCCACAGAAAAAAGAAAGATAATCCCAATGATCCCACGTATGAATTCCATCGTTGATCAAATAGCAGGAAATAGCGGTCCTTGTTCGCGAGGAAAAGAGAGAAGACAGCGAAAAAACGGAATAAAATTCACCCCGCCCCGCTTGAGCAGAGCGGGGTGAAAAAAGTCAGTTTGTGAAGACGCGCGGCATGAAAAGTTACTTGCGGCGCGCAGCTTTTCGCGCGGGAGCTTTTGCCGCTTTCGCTTTCGCTACTGCCTTTGCTGCCGGTGATGTGCCTTCTCCCTTTTGGCTGAGCCAGCTCATCATCGAACGCAGCTGTTCGCCCACTTTTTCGATGGGATGTTCGAGTCCTTGTTTCTTGAGAGCGCGATAGACGGGGCGTCCGGCTTGGTTCTCGAGGATCCATTCACGGGCGAACTCGCCACGCTGAATTTCGCCGAGGATCTTGCGCATTTCTGCCACGACGTTCTCATTGATAATGCGAGGACCTCGCGTGAGATCTCCATATTCGGCGGTATCGCTGATGGAATAGCGCATGTTGGAGATTCCCTTTTCGTAGATGAGATCTACGATGAGTTTTACTTCGTGGCAGCACTCGAAGTACGCAATCTCCGGCTGATAGCCAGCCTGGACAAGGGTTTCAAACCCTTTCATGATGAGCTGAGTGAGTCCACCACACAGCACAACCTGTTCGCCGAAGAGATCTGTTTCGGTTTCTTCTTTGAATGTAGTTTCAAGAACGCCGGCGCGGGTTGCTCCGATACCGCGTGCATGAGCCAGAGCGAGCTGCTTGGCTTTGCCCGTTGCATTTTGGTGAATAGCAATGAGAGCTGGTACACCGCCGCCTTCCACGAATACTCGCCGCACGAGATGTCCTGGTCCTTTTGGGGCGACCATGTAAACATCAACGTCGGGAGGTGGAACGATGGTTCCGAAATGGATATTGAAACCATGGGACCACACAAGAGCTTTACCCGGCTTCAAACCTTGTTTGATCTCGCTCTGGTAGACTTTGGGCTGTAGTTCGTCGGGGAGAAGGATTTGAATGACATCTGCTTTTTGAGATGCCTCGGCAGCACTCATTGGTTTGAAACCATGAGCGACAGCGAGATCGTAGTTGGGTGTGCCGGGAAGTTCAGCTACGAGTACTTGAATGCCGCTGTCGCGCATGTTCTGCGCCTGGGCATGCCCCTGGCTGCCGTAACCGATGATAGCAACTTTCTTGCCTCGGAGAGGCTCGAGGGAAGCATCCTTGTCGTAGTACATCTGGACCATAATCAGAAGTTGTCCTTTCGAGAAATATCGTTTGTTCTATAAGCTGAAGGCGTGGCTTAATCGCGTGTCAAAGTTTTTTGTGCCAGGAAAGAGGATTTTGCCACGGATGGGCATCTCAGAGACGGCTAGCGGAGGAGAGTCGGTGGGTTTAGTCTAGAATCGTGCGGCACAGAAGCAGCGCGTCGTTAGTGGTCAAGCTGTTCGCGGATCCAGCTATCCTGGGCTTTTTTGAGAGATACGCCATAGACTTTTTCGAAAGCGGACTCGAACTTTTCATCTTGTTGCGCCATGAGAGCGAGCCACTCGCGAAGTTTCTTGTCTCCGTATTTTTGCTTGAGGGATGCGAGGAAGTATTTTGATAACAAATAAGCGTTTTCAGCCTCCTCCTTCGAGCGAATGTCTTTGAATGACTCTTGAAGAGACTCAAAAGTAACCTGCCGGTCTGCCAGCGCTGCGTGCACCCGTCGCTGTTCCCGAATGCTCTGCGAGAACTGGGGTTCCATCAATTGCGCCATGCCTTCGTGAAACCACGCCGGCAACGGGTGACGGATGTTCATGGCGAGCACAGCATGCGTGTATTCGTGGAAGAGTAAATCGCGAACCTGACTCGGCGCGTTTTGCATGTCTTCCACCTTCAGCCGCATTTTGCCGTCGTAAATGCCTGTGGCCCATTCCGGAAGGGCAGAAACCTTGAAAAAATCCTGACTGCGGTAGATTTTGACGTTGACGCTTCGATTGGGGTAGAGACCCAGCTGTTGGCCAACAGATTCCATTGCCTCGTTAAGCATGGCAAGAACCTGCGACACTTCGACTCCTCCCGAATACGGGACATATTGCAGCCGGAAACGGTTGAGGGGATCTTTGAAAGAACGAAAGAGATTCTCGAGCTTTGCTTCTTTTTCGATCATCGTGAGGCGGCTATCGAGATAGGAAGCGTTTTCGGAATCGAGTGCTCGAGCGGCTGAGTAGAAAGATCGAGCTGTGTCGTAATCGTTGAGATCGTAAGCAATATCGCCAAGGTAGATCATGGCAACAGCATTGTTCTTGTTGAGTTTCAATGCCTGACGAAAAGCATCTGCGGCTTCTTGTGGCTTATTGTGTCGGAGAAGCTCGTAACCCCAGACGGTAAGGAGCCCGGCATAGTTCGAACGGACATTGCTGACGATCGTGTCGTCGTGAAGTGTTTCGAGTCGGCTGCACGCTTCTTCGAAGAGTTTTTGCGCTTCGAGAAACTCCTTCGCTTTCGATCGCGTGACAGCAAGATTATTGAGAGAGGCGACAAGATTGCGTGTTACGATCGGATTGCTAGGGTCGAGACTCAGCGATTTCTTATAGTAGGTGATAGCTTCCAGTTCCTTGCCTTGCTGCTCGAGTTCAAGAGCTTTCGAATTGTATGCAACGGCAAGGTTCCGTTGGATGACGGAATCGTCGGGTTTTGCTTGTCTGGCTTGGCTGAGGTACTCAATCGCTCGGTCGTATTGCTTCTGCTCGAGCGCTTGCACGGCGAGGTTGTTCTGTTGGATAGGCTCATAGAGCCGCTTCGCCATTGGCAACGCAAACAGGGTTGCGCAAACAATGATGATGTACACCGAGCGGAGCAACCACTTGTTCATGCCACTAACAAACACACTCCCCCTGGCCTTTATTTTGTCAGCTAGCCACCAAGGTATTTGGGTTACTTCTTTTCTGTGGCGGGAGATGTTGTCTCTTTCTCAACCTTCGTGGGAGTGGTTTCTTCCGCTTCTTCTTCTGTCTTTGGTTCGAGCGACTTGAATTCCTTCTCCACAGTGATCACGCGAATGCCATTTTCTTCCGAAAAGGTAGCGGTTGTTACGTGCTTGGGGGGAACGATAACGATATCAATAGTGTTGACCACTGTTGGCTCGAGTGGCTCGAGGGGGCGGCGTGTCGGCTTGCGTGAGATTTCGCGGACGACGTCGAGCCCACCGATGACCTTGCCAAAAATTGTATAGCGTCCTGTAAAGTCCGGGAGGGGCGTGAGGGTGATAAACCAGCGGCTGCCGTTGGCTTTGTCGCGTCCGCTGGAATCCATCGCGAGCAAGCCCCGCTCGTTAAATGTCAGATCGGGATGGGTTTCTAAATTGAGGGTGTAGCCGGGCCCGCCGTAGCCCTTGCTGGTTGGGTCTCCCCCATTAATCTGGACGTCTTTAACAATCCGATAGATCTGAGTATTGTTGTACAAGGGCTTTGAACTCACAGTCTGAGTGATGGGGTGAGTCCATTGTTTTTTGCCAGTAGCCAATCCGATAAAATTCTCTACTGTTTGGGGCGCCTTGTCAGGGAAAAGTTTTGCAATAAAATCCCCATCGGTGGTGTGAAAAACCGCATACGTGCCTTCAGAGAGTGTCAGGGGTTGGGTAACCTTCTCGTCATCGAAGTTGCCCCAAATGGAAAGGGGGGCTGTTGTAACCTGTGCGAATCCCAAAGTGCCCATAAACAACAAAACAAGCGCAAAGACTCCACATCGCGCCATCATCTCTTTGCCTCCAGTAATTTCCAGATACGTGACTCAAAATGCGGAATAACGAGCAGGAAAAGGCAAGTCATTTCGACACTTTTTCGGCGGCAGAGAAAAAAGCGGAAAAAATAACGGTGAACGTGAACAAAAACAGAACTAAGTGTGTCCTAATAGGTGAACATCGGGACCAGACCTTCTGAGGAGCAACATCACGACTTTACGAACTGGCCCGTTGCGGGAACCGGGGAAAACGCCTTGGCCCGAGACACCATGACGACAGCATCTTGCCTTCACACCATGCCCTCCTTCCCCGGTTCCTACTTTTCAATCCAGTGACAGTGTGCGTTGCAGTTTACTCATCCCCTCCCCGGTATATCCACCTCGGGCTGTTGTCAAAATACGCACAATATCCTGCACACAAAGAGCATTTTATCGCTATATGTTGTATTCCAAAAGGCTTGGCGGATATTTTCTTCTTGCGCCCAGCACCGCATTTGTTCAGGCTTACTTGGAATACGTTACGTAGTGGTCCGTCGTGTTCGAAAACGCTGGTTGTTGCCAGAGGGGCAGCTCCTGGACACGGGAGCAGACGATCGAGAGAAGGTGAGTAGCTGGAATGCAGTTCTTCAAACGATTAGAACTTCACGGATTCAAGAGTTTCGCGAACAAAACAACGATCGAATTTCTTCCCGGGGTGACGGTCATCGTCGGTCCCAATGGCAGCGGGAAGTCTAATATTTTCGATGCAATTCGGTGGGTTCTCGGCGAGCAGAGCGCAAAAAGTCTCCGCGGTGCTCGGATGGGAGATGTCATCTTCAATGGCTCTGCCTCGCTTAAAGCCACTGGTATGGCAAAAGTGGAACTCGTCCTGGATAATTCCCAACGTCACCTCCCGATCGATTTTGACGAGGTGAGCATTGCGCGGCACCTTTATCGTACCGGGGAAAGCGAGTACCTGCTAAACAGAACTCCATGTCGGTTGAAGGACATTTCTACCCTGCTCATGGATACCGGAATAGGCACGGATAGCTACTCGGTTCTCGAGCAAGGGCGTGTGGATGCAATTATCAATTCACGCCCTCTCGAGCGCCGCATCCTTTTTGATGAAGCAGCAGGAATTTCAAAGTACAAGGCGAGCAAGGAAGAAGCTCTGGCAAAGTTGGCGCGGACGGAAGAAAGCCTTCTCCGGCTCACGGATATCATTGCGGAGGTGCGCCGCCAGGCAAATTCGCTCAAGCGACAGGCTTCAAAGGCAGAGCGGTATAAGCGTTTGAGCGCAGAGCTCCACCTCCTTGAAAAGGAGCAGCTTGTTCGTCACTACCGGGCTCTCATGCAGGAGCGGGACCAGGTCGAAGCTTCGTACGAGGAGCTCTATGCTCAGGTCGAACGGTTGCGCGGTGAACTCGACAAATTGGAAAATGAGCAGGATGAAATCCGCCGCAAGTCAGAAGAGATCCAGCTTACTTTCGAACAAACGCGCGCCGAGTCATTCGCCGTGGCGAACGAGTTGACCCAGATTCAGGGACAGATCGAGCTTTATGAGCAGAAGATAGCCACTTGTGATTCGCGGATTGCTGCTCTTAGCGCTGAGCTCGCTCAGATTGCTGCGCGACTTGCGGAACTTGACGAGGAGATTGCCACGGTCGAGCGCGATCGCGACAATCAAAAGCTCGTTTTTGAGGAGCTCGAGGCAGAGTACAAAGCGAGAAAACAGGAATACGAAGCCGTCAAATCGCAGTGCGACGCTGCGGGGCAGGAAGCCCTTGAACTGCGCAAGCGTTTGGGGGAATTGCAGATTCGCAAAGGAGCTCTCGAGAGCCAGAGACAGCTCGCCCATGCCATGGAAGCGAAGCTCAAAACAGAGCTCGAAAAGGGAGAGGCTGAATATCTTGCACTGCAGCAGCAGATAGAAGCTCTCGCAATCGAGAAGGATGAATACCAGAGCTCCAAGGAAGAAGCTCTTCAGCTGCTCGATGCGCTCAAGGCAGATCTTGCTGCAACGCAGCGGCAGCTTCGAGCAAAAGAGCAGGCGCTTCAGGAGCTGCGCACGGAGTACGAGAAAATCCGCCGAGAGGCTCAAACCTGTCGTTCTCGCCACGATGCCCTCGTCGAGCTTCAGGAGAATTTTGAAGGGTATTATGGTGGTGTGCGCGAAGTCATGCTTCGGGCGAAAGCCGCCGAGCTTCAGGGGATCATCGGTGCAGTATCGACTCTCATCGAAGCAGCAGATGAGCATGAGCTTGCCATTGAGGTTGCGCTCGGCGGACAAGCTCAGGACATTATTGTTGAGACGGCTGAAGCGGCAAAAGCCGCTATAGAATGGCTGAAACGTTCGGGCAAAGGGCGAGCGACCTTTTTGCCACTCGACCTTATCGAGGCACGGGAGCGTCCCCCGCAATGGGAAAAAATGCGCACAAATCCAGGTGTTCTCGGGCTAGCGTCGGAGCTTGTCCACTATGACAAGCGACTGGAGCGTGCGGTCAGTTACTTGCTTGGGAATGTAGTGGTGTGCCGCGATCTCGACACCGCTGTCGAGCTGAAGCGCCAGGGCTTCCGAGCTCGCTTCGTGACTCTCGAAGGGGAACTCGTACTTCCGCAAGGTGCCATGACCGGGGGGAGTGCAAAGAGTCAGGGGCTGCTTCATCGAACTCGTGAGATCAGAAAACTGAACCAAGACCTGCAAGTTCTTCAAAACCGCGAGGCGGAATTGGCTTCTCGAGCAGAAGCCGTGACGCGAGAAATAAGCGGACTGAAAGAGCTCTTCGAGAAACTCCAAATTTCGGTGAATCGGCAGGAGATTGAAGCTGCGCGCACAACAAAGGACTTAGAGATTATCGAACAGAAGCTTGCGGAGAGAACAGCTGCGATCAGACAGATGGAGCTCCGGCGCGAGGAAGTGTCGCGTGAGATAGCGAAGCACCATCAGCTCCAGGAGCAAGCGCTCGCAGAACAGCAAGCAATATCCACTGAGCTCCAAGGGTTGGAAACGCGACTCGCCGAAATCGATCTTCAGACAACGTCTCATCAGCAGGAACTCGCCGCGCACTCGCAAAAGCTCAACGACCTCGTGGTGCGCATGAGCACTGCAAAGGAACGACTGAACAACTTCGACGACAAACTGGAAACATTGCGGAAAGAGCGGCATCGCCTGCTTGATGACGAATTAAGCCGGAGAAACGAAATTGAGGAGCTGCGCGCCACGCAGCAGGAGGCACGGGAAAAGATAGAGCGGTTCCGTGCTACAATTTGTGCTCTCGAGGAGCGCCAAAAAGAATTATCCGAGCGCCTGACTTTCGAGACGACGGAGAAGGAGACAATTTCGCTCGATCTTCACAAGCTTGGTGAACGCGGGCAGGAACTGAGGCGCGACTATAACGAGGCGCAAAATGCGTTCTATGAGGTTCAACTGCGCAAGGCTCAATTGGAAGAGCGGCGGAAAAACCTTGAACAGCAGGCGCAGGAAAAATTCCACACCACAATGGACGAGCTCGTTCGCGATATCACTCAGCAATGGTCGCATGCTCGGGAGCAGATTTCTGCGCCTCGCATCGTTGACCAGGACGAAGAGAATGGTGGAGACGGGGCTGGCGAGCAGCTCGCGGTGCTCGAACCACCAGACTCACTCGAAGAGCTTACCAAAAGGATTCTTGCTCTGCGGGAGAAAATCGATAGCCTCGGAGTTGTCCACGTTGGGGCGATCGATGAGTATACCGAGCTTATGGAACGCTACGAGTTTCTCACGAAAGAGGAACAGGATCTCCTGACAGCGAAAGCCCAGTTGACGGAGGCGATCCGCAATATCGACGGGAAAACCACCGAAATGTTCGAACGGGCGTTTGAGGAGATCCGAGAAAATTTCCAGGAAGTATTCCGGCAGCTTTTTGGAGGCGGGCGTGCTGATTTAGTCCTGTTGGATGAGGGAGGAATTCTCGACGCAGGTGTCGATATTATTGCTCAGCCTCCTGGCAAGAAGCCAACGCACATTTCGCTCCTCTCGGGAGGCGAGAAGGCTCTCACTGCGATCGCTCTGCTCTTTGCTATCTTTAAACGCAAGCCGAGTCCTGTATGCATCCTCGACGAAATCGATGCGCCACTCGATGATAAGAATGTCGAGAGATTCAAAGAACTCGTGCAAGATTTCACTTCGACTACCCAGTTCATCATTATCACCCACAACAAGCAGACGATGGCTCTCGCTAACACGATTTACGGCGTGACGATGGAGGAGGAAGGTGTGAGCCGGGTAGTGAGCTTGCGGCTCGATGAGTACGACGAAATCGAGTTTGCTGCTGAACCAGCTCTCACATAGCAATCATTAGCTCCGCGATCTTCTTATGTTAGCGAAAAGGAAGATGGTGTTCACCCTGTGAGTTGCAGAGGCGGGCAAGGTATGAGCCATAGCTAACGTCACAGGGCGAGCATAGAATCTTCTGTGCGCGATTCCCCTGAGAGGAAAAGTTACACCGAGCGAGTTGTGAGAACAGAGAATCTTCTTATGATTCGTTTTCGGGCGGTTTCACAGGAAGAGACGACTTTTTAAACTCTTTTCCCATTTTGAATGTTACAACGCGCCGCGGGGGAATGGGATATTCCACTTTATTTTTCGGATTTCGGCCAACGCGGGGCTTCCGTGTTTTTGCTTGGAAGACACCAAAGTCGCGGATTTCGAGTCGCTCTTTTTCTGCCACGATGGTGCGGATGCAGTCGCAAATCTCATCCACGATGAGCACAGCATCGCGGTCCTTAATCTTCAGTTTCTCGGCAATCTTCTTAGCAATATCATTCTTTATCATGTTGTTTCGCGCCTTTCCCCTTCCGCGTCACATTCGACAAAAGCTACTTTTGTGTTCATTTTGCCGAATGCACTTAGCATGCCTAGAGTCCCCTTAGAAAATCCGCAAGCGAAAACGGACAGCTGGGCGACATCTCTCTCCTCGGCTATGTCGCCTTTCTCCCACTTCAAACAGGTAAGGACCTCACTCATCATTTTGGTCCAGAGCCAGCCCGGCGATCGCTAGCTGTAAGACGGGCGATACACCTCGAAACGGCTGCCTCTCCATGCGAGCATTTCCCTCATCGCAAAAAGCCGTAACAAAGTCCGTGTGTCGTGTGATTCTCGAAGAAGGAGACGACCCCCTCTCGTACGGTGCACTGCGAAAGAGCACTGTGTCCTCAGTCGCTTGACAAAGCGACAGAGCCTTTTACGTCCTCAATGAAAAAGCCACCTGGAATTCTTTTTTCCAGGTGGCTCATTTACTGTAATTTATCCCTGAACGCTAGGAACGCGTTGGGGAGGTTTCCTTGTCTTTTTCCTCTGACGCCGTGGAAGTTGTTTCAGCGTCTTTTGTTTCTTGGGTCGACGATGTCTGCGCTACCGAGGAGGTGGTAGCGGATGTCGACGGCGTGGGGGTGCTGGTTGTCAGGATCATGTCCTTGGGATCCGGCGACAGCATCTTGGCCTGATATTCAGTGAGTTTGATGATGTCATCGCTATCGCCGCGCTTTGCGTAGTAGTAAGAGAGACCGTTCTCGGTTTTCGTTTCAGAGATGAGGAGCGTGACAGTTTTCTGGCGCGAAGGGCTCGTCGATTTGTCTTCGTACGTCACAACGAGTTTTTCTTTCGGAGGCTCAAGGCCGTAATAAGCGAGCGTATGGCTAGAATCGAGTTCCGCAAAACTGGTGGCGCGCAGATTCGCAATGCTCGAGATGAAGGGATGGATCTTCGTTGAGACGGCTTCGCCAGGAGCGGGTTCATACAATTTCCACACGCCGCCTTCTTTCTTCACGTGCAGAATTCCGGATGTGAGTTCCCCACGAACATCGACAATATCGTCGACTGCGAAGTCGAAGACCTTTTTGTCTCGCCAGCCTTCAGGCTTATTGAATACGTATGTGAGGCTTGCGTTGGCACTAAGTACTTCTTTTTCGCCTGCTTTGCGGACGAAGGTGGTGAAGAAGCTCGAACCAGCTTTCCCAACATAGAGTTCAACGATGACTTTCCCTTCCCGGCCAAGCACTTTCACGTGGGTTGCACTCGTTTCATTTACTTGGTAATCAGCATAGTGCTCAGGCGTGTCGCTCACAACCTCACCTGTAACCTCTTTTTCCAAAGTGCTAAAGAGGCTGCTGATGAGATTGGGATCCGCTTTGTGTTTCTTCTGGATATCGGTGTACCACACGCCATCTTGTTTGGTCAGAACAACAAGTTCGGAGTCTGGCACTTTGATCTCGATGCGCTCGACTGTTGCAGAAGTAATTCCGGTGAACACCGGTTTTGTGACGGGAGCAGCGGTTTCCAACATCTTCTCTTCTTTCTGCGAGTACCAATAAGCCGCTGCGCCGAGAATCACGGCGATAATGAAAAGCGTAAATGTGTGTTTTGTTTTCATGGCTCTCAACCCCTATTTGTGATCCGTTTCTGATTCATCACAGCATCGTTGCAGCGTATTGCTGAGAGTTGAGGGGGATCCCCTGAGGGGACGCCCCCTCGCCGTTGTGCTTTCTCTCAGGCACCATAGATTTCGCGATACCGAATGCGCTTCATCTTGTTGTAGAAGAGGCGCACCAGCCCGAGGATGATGAGGACGACGGGCACACTCCCGATCACGATGACTTGAGCAATAATCGCCTGAGCCGGCGTAATATCGCTCCGCAGGACGGCAACGCCTGCCTGCTTTGTCCGCAACGAGATCATTTCACCGCCGCGCGTCAGCGCATCGGCAACATTCAGAAGGAATATCGCATTGACGACCCCGTCGCTCGTGGGAGAAATCACTTCGCTGTGGAAAGCTAACGGGCAGCTGAACACGACGACAGCCGCTTTCGGATCACTTTCGCGGATCACTTCACTGGCGAGTACCGCCCGCGTTGTGCCATCGTCGTTCGTGACAACCGGGGGATCGACAACTGCGTAGCGACTGTCGAGCTTTCCTGAGACCATCATCGCGACATTATAACTGTCGCACTCACTCTTGGGAGGTTTCTTGAGTTTCTCAGGATCTATCATGAAGAAAGATTCCTGGCGTTTTGTGAGAGGCGAAGTTCGAGCGAGCACCTCAAGCGTCCCACTTGTGCCGTGGCTGCTCGGCGACACGCTCGATGGGTAAATGAGGATCAGCCCCGTGAGGTCTTTTGTGATAAGCGAATTGGTGGATGGGAAATCCACTACGCCGATGAAGAACGGGTCAGGCCCACGGACAAAGCCACGCTGAGTTCTGTAGAGCCGTGGCAAGGCGCGGCCCCAATCTTCGAGCAGATCCCCGTTTACATGCATGCCATAATATTCCAGGATGGAGTTGATGTTGGGAACCTTAGCGGTTGCCCGGCCAGTTTGTGGGTTGATGTCTGCCCCACTGGCCGCTACAAACAATTTCCCGCCTTTCATGACGTACTGGTCGATTTTGTACAGTGTCTCTTCGGAGAAATCTTCAGGTTCGAAAATCATGAGGAGGTCGACGTCTTTGAGATCGAGCTTGGACGCTTCGAGATTCTTGATCTTGTATCCCTCCTCCTCAATGTAGCGGGGAACCAAATCGTATTTGCCCTGTTCGCCAAAGAACGGATTACCGCTCGGAGCAATAATGCCGACGGTCGGGACGTTGACTTGTGCTGCCTTGTTGATAGCCCGGGTTAACTGGTATTCGACCGACTGCTCGGGGCGAAGTGCGGGCACAGTCTCCGTTTTGCCTTTGTAGTCAACGACGAAGCCCAGATAGCCGGCCTTGAGGTTGATTTCAGTTGTGCCGACTTTCTGCATCGTTTGTTCGCGGATCCCTTTTTGTTGGGCTTCTTGCTCGATCTTGGGATCAGCGCTTGGGTCTTTGAAGGTGAAGTAAACTTTCCCGCGCGACGCAACACGGTATTCTTGCAAGAGATCGAACAGCTGATTGCGCTGTTCCGTCCAATCTGGCGGTGTTTCCTGCATTGTCGCATAAACGGTCACGTTTACGCGGTCTTTCAGCGAGGAGAGAATCCGCCGAGTAGCCTCGCTTATCGTGTATTGTTTACTGCGCGTAAGGTCAATGCGGACACGGCTCTTCGTCGCAAAGAAGTTCAGTGCGACGAGGACCGCCAGGAACAGGATTGTTCCCACCACAACGTTTGTTCCGTATTTAATCATCCGGTTTGTTGTGTTGTTCGTCGTCATAGCTCATGCCCACTTTCTGCTTTCAATGCTTCGAATGTTCAAAAACAGGAAAAAGGCTATTGCTGTGAGATAATAAACCACATCAGCAAGATCGAGAACGCCTCGGTAGAGGCTGACAAAGTGCGAGTAGAAACTGAAACGAGCGATGAGTTCACCGCCCGGAAGAAGCTGATAAATGAAGGGGAAGCCAAGGAGAAGAAGGGCAAACCCCAGAGCACATGCTATAATGAAAGCGATGATCTGGTTGCGGGTGAGGCTCGACGCCCATGCACCCAACGCCAGAAGCGCTGCGCCCAAAAGGAATGACCCGAGATATCCGCACCAAATTGGCCCCCAGTCGACGGGAGTGCGGGGGTCGGCAAAATAAACTACTGTCAGAGCAATCGGGAACGTCAGGGCAAGGGCGAGGATGACAAGAACGAGCGATGCAAGATACTTCCCGATTACCACTTCGTAGTCCTTTACCGGGAGAGTGAGAAGAAGCTCGTCGGTTCCTGCCTTCTTTTCTTCAGCCCACATTCTCATTGCGATGGCAGGGACGAAAAACAGTAGCAACCAGGGGATGAACACAAAGAAGCCTCCCATGTTTGCCACCTGGTTGCGAAAGAAAGCGCTGACGAAGAAAAACATTGACGCGCCCAAAACATAGAAGATTATGAGAAAGATATAAGCGGAGGGAGAATCTAGGTATCCGCTTAGTTCTTTTCTGAATATCCGGTAGATATTTCCCATGATTCGACCTCTTCCCTCTGATTGTGTAGAATAATGAGCGTTTTACTCTGAGGAGGTTGTCGGCGCCTCGCCTGCGACCGAAGCCGCAGTGGGCTCGGGTTTGGGAAGGGACGCTTCCCCTTGCCTCGACTCGGCAGCTGGTGTCGTTGTGGCTGGTGCCATTGTGCCCGACTCACCCGCCGATGGCTGAGGGGTTGTTGTCTCATGGCGTTGACATCCCGCCACAAAGACCAGTTGTGAAACGAGTACTGCAATTCCGAGTCTTTTCAACATGGAGCAAACTCCTCAGTCGTTTTTAGTGAGTTGCGCAAAGACGTCTTCGAGCGTTGCCGATTCTGGCCGCAGCTCACTCAACGTCCATTTGTTAGCGGCAGCTGCTTCGAAAATGCGTTCGGCAAGCTGGAAAGGCTCGCCGCCGATGACACGCAGACGTGAACAGCCGTCCTCAGAGTCGATGAGTGATACTTCCTGGACCCCCGGCACTTGGGCGAGTTTCTGCTGGACTTCTTCGCGCGGCCCGCGGATTCGCACGACGACCGAGTTGCCACCAGCGCCAAGAGCCATGAGCTCGTCAGGTGTGCCAGAAGCAACGACTCGGCCATTATGAATGATGATAGCACGGTCGCACGTTGCTGTAACTTCCGGCAATATATGCGTCGAGAGAATGACGGTTTTTTCCTTGCCGATCTCTCGGATGAGGTCGCGGATTTCCTTGATCTGGTTGGGATCGAGACCGCTCGTTGGCTCGTCAAGAATGAGGATGTCTGGTTCGTGGATGAGAGCCTGAGCTAACCCCACGCGCTGGCGGTATCCCTTGGAGAGTTCGCCGATGGTTTTGCCGACGGCTCCCTCCAGACCCGTTTGAGCCACGACATTGCGGATGCGCTCGTGAATCTTCGATTTGGGAATGCGGCGAACGCCTGCCACAAACTTTAGGAAGTCCACGACCGACATCTCATAATAGAGGGGAGTGTTCTCTGGCAGATATCCAACCCTCTTTCGCACTTCGAGGGAATCCTCGAAGACGTCATATCCAGCTACTGTTGCCCGACCAGAGTCGGCAGGAATGAAACAGGTGAGAATTTTCATTGTCGTCGATTTCCCTGCCCCGTTGGGACCGAGGAAGCCGACGATTTCTCCGCGTTGGACGGAGAAGGAAACTCCACGCAGCGCCTGCGTGGAACCAAAACTTTTCGTGAGGTTTTCGACTTCGATCATAGCAGCTCGCTTTCGGCACTTTTTGATCGAATTTAAAAAACTGAGGGCAAAGGCTACACCTCGCCCATCCCTCTATTAGCAGGATTTGTTCCTCTCTACGAGAGGTGTCCTCCTGCAGCAACAGGAACACTTTCGGTGGGCATTTTGAGTGAATGTCAAGCTCATCAATTTGCCTCTTGGCACGCGCGGTGTGACAAAGTGTCGCATTGGCTCCGCAGGTGCGTTTCTTCTGGGAACGCCACATTTCCAGCTAACGAGGAAAGAATCTGGCAAGGAGACGCGCAAACCAGGATGAGTGCTTCATTGTGTGGACAAGCTGGGTCGCTTCGCGGAGTTCCGGCTCCAGACGCGCTGCCATCTCCAGATTTTGACGAGCTGTTTCCCATTTGCTCAAACGCATCTGAACCTTTCCCAAGTGAAACCAGAGGGCAGCGTTGACGGTGTTTTCTTTTGCCGCGATAAGGAGGTAGTGCTCAGCCCTTGGGTAGAGTTTTTGTTCAGCATAGAACAACCCGATGAGGGCGGGGATGAGCCAGTCGTCAGCGCGTCGCACCTCGAGGGCTTTCCCCATGCAGAATTCTGCGTGAGGTTTCTCTGCGAGACTCAAAATTTGGCCTCGAATGAACCACACATAGGGGTCACTCGCGCTCTTTGTCATGGCGTAATCGCTACACTGCAGCCCGCGGTCGCAAAGACCCTGGTGAGCAAAGACGAGACCCTGAAGCGAGACGATACGCGGGTTTTCCGGCAAAAGCTCGATTGCACGCGAAACCCATACATTGGCTTCGCGGTAGTGACGCTGCGCGATAAGCGTGAGAATCTCACCCGTCCATGCATCGACGTGAGCGGGTTCTTTTTGTGTCGCCCTCGAGAAAAGCTGGAGAGCTTTGTCGTACTTCGCACGAAGAAATTGGGCAAAGCCTAAAGAACAATAATAGTTTGCATCGTACTCCGGTTCATTAGCGCTCGCGCTTGGGAGCTGAGAGCCGGGGACTTCTGTTCCCTGCTGGGCTTCACCTGTTGATGTCTCAAGCTTA
>Ga0078972_1005646_pt1 | contig 31343 bp, 21 predicted proteins | sample YelNatPaOPGAMG01_FD_67568 | JGI IMG/M metagenome (GOLD analysis project Ga0078972, IMG submission 67568) | Hot spring thermophilic microbial communities from Obsidian Pool, Yellowstone National Park, USA - OP-RAMG-01 (SPADES assembly) (version 2) | ecosystem: Environmental > Aquatic > Thermal...
CCTCCTTGTCATGATGGTCGAAGATGCGGTAGTTGTAGGTGTACATCCTCTTCACAAAGTCAGCGTCATAGTATCCCTGCACTTCAGTGTGGATCAGCAGCCATTTCTCTGCCCCATCCTTTAAGTATACTTTCACAAGCTTATCGGCAAAGCGCCTGCCAATCATAGAAGCTTTGACTATCTTTTCCAGCTCCTTATCGAGAAATTCATAGCCTCTTTCAAGATCGACCTCGCCATAGATCGCTGGAAAGAAAAACAGTAGAAACTGCTTAAAGTAAATCTCTATGGCCTCTTTCCAGCCGCTGTCTGCCTCACTATAGGCAGTCTCGTCGCTGGTCGTAAGATCGGCCTCCTCCATTGAGTCTGCTCTCCATGCGCTGTAGGGCTATAGTTGTTTTAAAACCGAAACACCTACTACCAAATATATTTTAACTGATCTTTCGGATATTTACCACCAGGATATGTGGAGAGTGTCTTTTTTAATTATCGCGCTCTTATTTTAGGCTCTTATTTTTAGATGACATACCATTCTGGCACTAGTTCACTTTGATTGAAAATCAAATAAAATCAAGTAATTATAGAAATAAGCCTTAAGCTTTGATTTTCAAATGACTGCAACCTCATTTCAAGGTATAATTTCAAGGTATATTTTTAAATTAAACTGAACCACTGCCCCATTCTTTAAAAGAAGCCATTCTTTAACTACACTTTTGCAGAAATTTCTTATCGCCTTGAAATCCTTGAAAGTTACCTCTAATAGCAAATCCAGTAAAATCAAGACCTTGGAGAAAAAGTGCAAAAGCATAGTTTAAAAGAAGAAAGAAAGTCTCCTAACCTCAAGGAATACAAATATCTTTCTTCAGAACTTTCCCTCATTGGTGTTTGATTTGAGAGCGAGCAGACTATATTTTAGAGCTATGCCAGATTAGAGTTATACTTGTTCAAGTTAGGTTTTGATAGGCATGAATATTGATAATCACATCAATAAACATATTTTTTATGGCAAACTGAATACAATATCGAAATAAAACATATCGAAATAAACCATAAATTTTTGCTAAAATAGCTAATCAAAAAATTATGCCTGGAAAAACAAACTTGAAGCACTATATGCCAGACTGAGCGTTTTTCTTCTCTAGGTGCGGCTGAAATGCCTGCGGTACAGCTCAAAAGCCCGGGCTGACTCAGGTGGCAGATACCAGAAAATTCTCTCCGGATCCACGCTGAGGTCTGCCACAAGTTGCAGGTTATACTCATAGCCGAGATACTCTTGCCTCATGTCCTTGACCAGATTATGCTCATTTCTTTTCTGATACACCGAGGCTTTACCATAAACTACCCGATAGCCTTTAGCTTGAACATAGTATGAAGCCCAGATATCATCCATACGGCCAATATGAGGAAATAGGAAGTAATCCTTTAGCACCGCAGCAGTTAAAAAGGTGTTTTGGGAATTAAAGGGGGAGATTTTGTTGCTGGCTATTGGAAAGAGCGCCGGATTGAAACTGCACTCCGGTGCATGCTCCAGGCGGCATATAGCGTCGATGTCAGGATCACCATCCCAAAAATCGGCCTGAATATCAGCGAAGACAGTCTTCCTTTGTCTGGTTGAATATTCTCGTTTGGGAATAAGCTGAAGTGGATATCCCCGATGCCAGATTTTCTTCTCATTCGTTGCCCCGACTGGATCGAATACAGGAAGGTTAGTCTCATAGAAATTGGTCTCCACCTCTCTGCCAGCAAGCAAATTTTGCCCCCAGTGGCTGTAGGGAATATTATCGTCATCGACTACAGCCACAATATCTGCTCCCATATCATGTGCCCACAGAAGCCCGAAATTTCTCCTTTGAATGCAGTTCCAGCCGATGGCATCCGATAGCTCCTGGTCATATTTTTCCTGCATTTCGGGGGTAAGGTATACTCCTCTCTTCAGTCGGTAGTCTTTGGGCGTTTTTTTATCTCCGACCACCACAAGTTCCCAATCAGGAAGAGACTGAAATTTTTCAACCGCTTCAGTTACCGGATTAATGGTCGTAGTAACAATAACCTTTTTCATCGGCTGCTTCTCCTTATTAAAAATTAAAAAAACGGTTTGGCTAACGAAATCTTTCAAGATAACTGCTCAAAAGGCACCTCTTGTAACTTTCCGGGAAGGCCCTTGTGGCCACTGCCACCGCTAAGACGCGACCGGCAGGCTTGGCACTCTCTTTTTCCCCGCTCATCTCCGATCAGATATCCTTTGGCAAAATACCAACCGTTCCCCAAGAGCAAGAGCGGAATAAAGGCTAGGGCTACAAAATCTGCCTTCTTTATGGCTAACCAGAAGTTGACTCTCTTGATTTGCACACTGAAAAGCCTGAGTGCAGTCAGCGGAGGAACTAAAAACCTTGGCAGTATCCCTTTCTCATAAAGCCGGAAGGCCATTGGTGTCTTAATATTAGCCTCCCCATCGCCTATCCCGTACCCTTTGGTCTCTTTCCAGAAATCCTTGAGTTTGGCGTGGCGTGCCCAATAAACCTTAGCTTGGGGAGCAAAAGCCATTTTATACCCCTTTTGGACTATCTGACGACCAAAAACTGCATCATCAGCATAACGCGTCAGGTCTTCGGGCAATCCGCCTAACTGCCGCCACACCTCCTTTTTATAGGCTGAAGAGCGGTTACTGATAATAAAGCCTGGCTTTAAGATAGGGGTCTGATCCCCTTTCACATAATACTCAGCCCTGGCCGCGGCAGTTTTCACTGTACTCATATCAACGGCATATGATCCAGCCACCACTTCAACCGATGGGTCTTCCTCAAATGGGCGGACGATCTCCTCAAACCATCGGGGATCGATCCTGATGCCCATATCGGTTGAGACTATATGTTCATATTGGGCGGCTTCGTTTCCGATATTATGTCCCCTGGCTGGTGAGCATTTTTGAATGATTAGCTTAAGCCGTGGGTCGCGCTCGGCCCAGGAGCGGAGAAACTGGCCGGTTCCATCTGTGGATTCACTGTCCACAACGACAATTTCGTCAGGCTGTCGGGTCTGGGCCTCAAGGTCTTTATACCATTGAGGCAGGGATTTCATTTCATTGAAGCAGGTAACTACCAGTGAAAACTTAAGTCGCATCATGTTCACCTATTTCCTTTGCAGCTCGCACAAGGTGGTCATCTTATTGCCGCCTAAAGACTTATCCTCATTTTCGTAATATCTTATCGCCCGCTCGATTCCGGTCCGAAAATCAATCTGATAGGTAAAGCCCAGGCTTATCTGTTTGGTGGTATCTCCTGCCCTGGCAAACACTCCAGCGGGTTTATTCGACATGCCGATCACCCGCGGCTGATAGCCGCAAATTTCAGCAGCCATTCTGGCAAACTCCTTAAAGCTGGTATAGATTCCCGTCGAAAGATTGACTGCTCCGGCATCATCAATCAGATCCATCGTCTTCAATATTCCGTCCACACAATCTTCAATATGAATGAAGTCCCGCATCTGCTCACCAGTTCCCCAGACAGCTAAAACAGACTCTCCCCGACAGCTCATGGCTCGCTTGCAGATACTGGGGAAGGGATAGGCATCGTCTTGATCTTCACCATAGCCTGAAAATGGTCGATAGATCACTGATTTCAATCCGTGTTTTTGGTAAGCGAGCTTGGCTAGATACTCGTTAGTCAACTTGGCCCACCCATAGGACATGTCTGGCATTCCAATATCCGAATCAAGATTAATCATATCTTCCCTCAGCAGTTGATAGCTACCCTCTTGCTGGTATTTGATCGGATAGGCGGCGCTTGAGCTGAAGCAGACCGATTTGCGCGGCTTGGTTTTTTTTGCCCACTGCCAGTAAGCTGAATCAATAGCTAGGTCATCAGCTACGGCCAGGGGATTATTTTCAATCATCAGGCGGCCTCCAACCATGGCTGCCAGGTGAAAGCAGTAATCGAAATCATCATCCATGACCCGCTTGAAATAATCTCGACAATCTTCCCGATAGAAGTGAAAATTTTTATACTCAAGGGGATTAAACAAAGGCCATCCGTCAAATGGGTCAATTCCACCGGTATATTCAACAATACTGTCAACAGCATGAACCTCATCTCCAAACTCAAGAAAACGTCTGGTGAGATGACGGCCAACAAATCCAGCAGCTCCAGTAATCAGTATCTTGCGCATCTTACACCTACCTCCTTATGGAAGACTCATGCCTCTTTTTGGGATTTGACACCTCACAAGGGGAGAAGAAGAGTGCCACACACTTTATGGTTGCCTAAAGGCCAAGAATAAGCTTTTAGCTTTTACAGGAAGAGGCTCTTTTTTATGAGTTAGCCAGCCGCCCAACCATCAGACGGTGATAAAATGAGGACCAAAATCTTCGCCCATGCAGCATAATGGCTTTGCGGTCATGCTGATCAATTCCCCAGACCAGCAGGTAAATCGACTCTATCAATCCAACGATAGCCGTAACGCTGACCAGCTCGATTAGCCCTTTTCCAAATCCGATCCAGCGCAAGCCGAGCAAAACCAAAACAGCAGGCAGACAATTCCCTACCGGAACCAGGTAGCTTTCATACAGATACTCAAGCAGCGGGATGTTTAAAAGGTTTGCTGTATACCACGGCCAGAAAACCGTCATTTCGATCACCTTGACTACGGCTGTGCCAGCGGCTACTCCGATCAGCCCCCATTTGAAGACAACGACAAAAAATATGCTTAGGATAACGTTAGCCACAGCCCCAATCAGGAGTACCGATGAAACCAAAAGTAGCCGGCCAAAAGCATGAGGCACGATGCCAGCAGCCCCCTGAGTAACTGAAAAAATGCACGCTCCGGCTAGGATTGGAAATAGGACCGCATATTCTCTGTAGGAGGGGCCGACGTAAACGTCTAGCAATTCCTGGCCGTAGATAATCAGGAAAAATAAAATCGAAGCCGTAACTGGCACAATGATTCTGTTTGTGCGATATAGAAGCCGACGCAGCCTTGGTACATTATTTTCAGCATGAAGGATAACAGCTGTTGGTTTCAAAACTGCGGTCCCAAGAGATGACAACTGGTAGCAGTTGACTACAAAACTTACCACCACCGAGTAGCCTGTCAGCAGAGTAGGATCTAACAGCTTATTGATAATGATGTTATCCGTTCTCCAATATAATAGACTGGCTACATGGATCATCAGCACTAGCAGGCTGAAGTTATTTACTTCCCACAAGATCTTCCAATTGAAAGATTTCCACCTTACCCGGTTCCAAGGGACAACCTTTCGGGCTATCAGAAAGGTTACCACCCCATTAGCCAACTCCAATATCAGGTAAATACCCCCGACCTGGATGAGACTCGGGGCACTAAGGGTAAAAGCAATGACGATAATACCCATTCGGACCGTCAGAAGGACGATTTGGAGTATGTTTAGGATGACAAACTTTTGAGCTGCCCGCAAGCCTCCGTTAAAGGTCGAAAAAGGTATAGCCACCATTCCGCTCAGCCCCATAAGAAGCATGGCCCAAGGGCCAACTCCTTCAACTCCGGGGGGGATATTGAAAAGGCGCTCAAAGTAGATGCTCAAGCATATGACACTCACCCCATAAACAGCCGCCGTGGCCAGCAGGGCGCAGAATGAGCTGGTAGTGATCTGCTCTGCTTTCTCCCAATCCGCACTGCCAAGGGCATGGGCTAAAAACCTGGCCGTGCCGGATCCTATACTTATCGGGATCAAGGCGACCAAGCCCATACAGGTATTGATCAGCGGCCAGAGCGCATATTCATTTTTGCCCAGGCTCCTGATCATATATGATTGCAGAAAAATGCCTATGAGAATAGATACGGCATACTGGCCATAGTTTGAGATAGAATTGATGATTACTAACCGTCTGTTTACTTGAGTCTGGTTTTTCATTGATCGAGCTTCAATAGCCATATTGGTTAGTCATAAAAGGGATCAAAGTGCGAGATACCGGAAGTGGACTAGTGGACTGTCTTTTTTTTACTACACTTTTGCAGAACTCTCCCCATGCCTTGAACTTCTTTAAAATTATCTTTCATACCAAACCCACTAAAATCAAGGGGTCAGAGAAAAAGTGCAAAAGTATAGTTTTATTATATTAGATAGAAATAGTTTTAACTTGATGGTCTTTTCGCTAATAAAGTGCACAAGCTTGGCGGGCACAAGACCTGCACCTACAATAGATATAGCGTAAATTGATCTGCTGCGCAAGTTGTGTTACGCACTTAGCGTAAGAAGTTAACAAAGCCTTCACTGAGCTTAAGATAAAGTCTATCCTCCACCACTCCGTGGTGTCATATCCCATTTCTCCTTTATTGGCCATTGACAGGTAAACCCAACATTTGAACCATGAAGTGCAATAAGAGCTAACGTACTGATCTTAAGTCGATATTCATACTATAAAAATAGCCGCAATTCGCATTTATTATGGTCGGATACTTATCGTTGATCGTGCCACAAAAGCGGGGGGATGATATTCAAAAGCTCCGATATCAGGAAAGCCGAGGATCGGCGATCCAGCAAAATCATTCATTAAACCAACATTTACTCCTGCATTGATGGCTTTCGATTGAGGCTGTAAGGTAAAATCAGAAGAATTAGAGTATTCCAAAGAGGCATTGACAAATAAAGGATTTTCTCCGATTGAATGAGCATCGAACAAGCAGCGAGGCAGAGAAAGGGCCTTCCACTGATTGAGGGTAAGCTCTTTGGGACCGAGCTTAAACATCGCTCCCATATTTGGATAATATAGGTTATGGTCAGAGTCGATAACAAAATTACTTGCTCCGCTATACCACCTGATATGATACTTTTTCGAGCCGAAGAAAATGTTATTCTTCAGATTTACCCAAGCACCGAGCCCGTTAAAGTTTCGACCAGATTCGAGAGCAATTTCACAGTTGCAGGCAACATTATTGAAAACCTTCTGTTCCTGCTCGAACTGGAATCTGTAGGCGACTGGTGAATTGATAACAATGTTGTGGTAGAATTCATTTCCACTTTTGTCAGATAGTGAATTGTTGTTGCACATAGTTGAGACACCAACCCCATTGGCTCCTCCAAGGATATGAAGATCTGTGATAAAATTTCGTCTCACAATGGTGTTTTTGAGCTCCTGTGAGGTAAAGGCATAGAGTAGTGGCCCTGTGCCGCAGTTTTTAATGATATTGTCTTCGATCACACCATCATGTCCACCCTGGATTCCAATGGCGTGGGCATCGCTATTGTAGTTTATGGGACGAACCCCGATATCGTGGATATAATTCCCTTTATACCGATAGTAACTTGGAGCATTGTTCGTGGTGCTGATGTTGTAGATTCCATTCGACGCCCATGACAGATCGCAGTTTATGACCTCCATGTAGTCTTGGCCATCCCGGAAAGACAGGAGCGAATGCTCTCCATAGGCGATAGTGCATCCCTCCCAGCGGATATGAGATGCTCCACCGCTCCAGCCTGTATTATAAAATTTCAGATTCAAGAAGGTGATATATGATGCGTCAGACAATTTGAACTTATATCCCCATCGGTCTCCATAGATCCTGCCGGTCGGATTCCCCGAATCCGTACATTTGACATAGAGCATAGAGCCTGTCTGCTGGTAATTATCACAATAGTGAGAGCCAGGATGATTTTTTACGCCCTGAATGCTACTTTCTTTCGCGAGAAGCACAAAAGATCCGCTCGATGGTTTTCCAATGTCCTGAAAATACCAATCTCCATAAGAACTTGCAGGCAGACGAATGCTCCAGACGCCATTACCCCGATAGGTCCAGCTCTCATGGCTAATCCGATAAGCGCCCCAGACGATGCCAGGATCATCTGGATAATCACCCCGAATGATAATCCGGGCTGATTCGTCTGCCCCGGAGATAGGATAAATGTCTGCCTGAGTTCCGATAAAATCCCTGTCAATCACGGTGTGAACATGGAGCCCGCAAATATAGAGAGTGTCGCCCGGCTCAACCCCAGCTTCTCCCCAGACTATGTTTTGAAGACCATCCCAGGCATTGGCATAGCTTGTGCCGTCTTCGTTGCCGTAGCTGCCTCCTTGTGGTCGTACATACCAGGTTGAAACCGGCTCAGTGGTGAATGAACGAATCTGGCTGTAGCCTGAGCTCTTCTTGGCCATATCCCTAACTTTTACCCGCCAGTAATATTTGGTCTTAGGCTTAAGGATGACGGTATACTCGCCATAGCAGGGGATCCACCCTGATTCGATCAAATTGCCAGAATTAAATTCAGCAGTGGTATCAATTTGAAAGTAATATGAAAGAGGATGCACCACCCCATACCCCAGGAGTGAATCTCCACCTTGGACTTTCAAGGTCAGCAGTCGATTGACCCCTTCTTGGCCATGTTCAGGGTAGATCAAAGATAGCGGCTCCCCCGACGATACCATGAGGGAGGCTTGCCCCACAAGTCGCAGGTGATTACGGCCTTGGCTGTCCTTCAGCCAGCCGCTTCCCACCGATCCATCAGAGGCACACTCCTGGTTCATAAGCCATTCTGAATGAAGATGGGTTTTGTTAAGGTTGGCTGGCACCCGCGGATCTAAATTCTTCAACCAGTTATCAGCCAAAAGACGCACCTTTTCGGCTGACAACTCCTCCCTCCACCACCGCACCATGATAATATTGCGCTTTAGCTCTTGGAGCAGGCTTCCCATCATAAGATCATAGTTAGTATCGATCATGGCTGGATTAAGGTCAGGCTTTCGCTTTGAGTCGGCTAAATTACCATTAACATATAATTTTAGCTCCCTGCTCTCATAATTCCAGCTCATGACGATATGAACTGCTCCGCGAGCAGTAGAGGAGACGCACACATCCTCTTCCCCATCTCCTACCTTGCCATAAATTTCATATTTATCCTGGATCATGCCCTGATTGCCAAACCCTAAAGCCCAGCCAGCATACCTGCTGTCGTATAACCCGCGCTGATTGGTTTTCGACAGGATGGAAGCCCATCTGCCCCCTGTCTGATATGCCCTGATATCCACGATGGCCTCAATACTAAAACTTGCGGCTGAATAATTAGGCAGGTCGCATACTTCGCTGGCCGCTAGCATGGCGCAGCCACCCTCAGCAAGGTACAGAAAGCAATCACCATGGCTCGGATAGAGGCCAAAGGGTGAAATTTGGCTGACCTCCTGAGTGGCAAAGGATAGATTTATAGCCGCAGGAGCGACGGATAACAAAAGAGCGACAAGGACCAGGAGGCTTAGTTTTTGATTTTTTGGGATAAATATTTTTCTGGCATACATTTTTTTAGCCTCATTCACTACACTTTTGTAGAAATTTCTTAACGCCTTGAAATTCTTGAAAATTACCTTTAGTAGTAAATCCAGTAAAATTAAGGGTTCGGAGAAAAATTACAAAAGCATAGCTCATTTATAAGTGAAAAAATCATGTTGGTTTAGAAAGGGTTTATGTTTGTACTTGATTTTATTTTATTTATTTTAATTATATCTAATTCCTGTATAATTATTATATCTAACTCACGTTAGATTCTATCTTAGTCTATTGTATTATTAAAGTCAAACTATTATTTTAATCAATATTACTTAAAAGCTTATCTTCAGACCGGCACTGTACCTGTGGTCGATATATTCTTTATCTTCCAGATTCTTATGGGTTCGCTGATCTTGTGATCTATTTTCCAGGTACTGATACAGGAACTCAAAGCCAATCCTTTTGTTGAGACTATAGGCCAGGCGGCTACTTGCTTCGTAGTAGCCATCTTTCCGAAGGGTGAGGTCGTCAGGGTTATCTTGATATTCCGTACGATATTTAAACAAGGTATACCTATCGCTCAGGGAGAGCAGAAGGGAGTTGAAAATTTTCCAATCCAGGCCAGCTCTTATGCTCCATGATCTATCGGTTCGATATTCCTGCCTGCTGCTAAGATCATAGGTATACTGGGATTTGGTAAAATTACCATCCAGGATTAACAGCAGTGGCTTTAATACCTGCCAGGCCAGCCGCGCATCTTCACCCCAGAGCCTGTCTTTTCTCTCAATCAAGTCAAATTCACAGACCGTGTATCTTCCGCTCAAGAGCAGATTTACCTTGTGGGCAAACAGATTATGCCTGACCTTTACTGAGACCGAGTCAGAGATATACGAGCTATTTTGGTTGTCCCAAAGAGAAATGTAGTTAGATGATCTGAGGTATGAAGCGTTAATAATCGTCCCTTGGCCAAGAGAAAGATCAAGGCGGGCATCAGTGGTTGAGTGGTCCTTCTTTTGGTCTTGTCCGCCAAAGTCATACTCCTGCCAAGCCTGACCATAGAGACAGCTTACCTTTAGCCCTGATTTTACCTCCCAGCTAAAGCCACCGTAGCCTTCCTGCTCCCCATAGTCTGAGGTTGTCTCCTGAAAGTCGACCGCGGTCTGCCGATACCCTGCTCTAAGGGAAAAACTCTTTTTCAGCTTATACTCAAGGGCTGTATCTGTCCGCTGACTTTTGCTGTCCTCATAATCCTCACTATCTTGGTGACTGTAGTCTCTTTCGGTACCGGTCCAGGAAAGATCAATATTCCACCTCTCACCAATTCCCTGCTCCAGGTAAAGGGTAGTGAGCAGGTTATTAAATTTGACCACATTGCCATTGCTTCTGAGCAAATTCTGCCTCTCATCGCGCTTTACCGAGCCGACTACATCCTCCCCCCTTACTCCAAAGCGCAATTTTCGGCTTGGCTTGAAGCCAAGGTTCCATGAGGCAGTTTGATCCTGTTGATTTTCTTTGGAATACTCATCACGATCATAAAATTTAAAATAACCCTCATATTTCAGATTGAGAAAAAGCGCACCTTTTGGCTCCAAGGCCAAAGATAGCCGTGGGCGGATAGTGGTCATCGAGGCGCCTTTTTGATCTTTTTTGGTTAAAAATATATTGCTATCATATCCTCTGGCTGTGGTAGCTTCGGCCACAAGATGATCATCTTTTTTACTATCTACCCCTGAGCCTTCTGCCAATCCGATCGGCACAGACATAAAAAGAGTTGCCGAAAGGAGCACAATGAAGGAAGTATAAAATTTAACTATTTTGAGGCAATAAAAGTCCATACAGTTAATTGACAAGCAGGTTAAAAAACCCTGGCTGGGATTATGATCGTATCCTTTGGCTGTAGTGTCAGGTTATACTGCAATTTGCCCTTCTTTATGACATCTTTCAATTTTACCCTAATGGTTTCAGTCTTTTCTTCTTCACCTGGTTTTGGTCTGACGATTTTCGTATCATTCAAATCCGCATCCTCAGTCGGCCCTCCGGCCATAAGTACGGCATCGAGCACCCTGATTCCCCTCTGAAACGGAATCACCCGGGGAGTGGCTACTTCCCCAATAACCGTAATCCGCTGGTCGAAATTATCAGGCAAATAGATCATGTCATCAGGAAGAATTTCAATATTTTGAGTTACATCGCCTTCTTCTAATAATTTTTCAAAATCAACTGAAAGCCGATTTCCTCCCCTCAAGATGTAGGCCTTTTTAAGATCAACAGCTTCGCTCAAGGCCTTCTTCTCTTCGATCATAGCCAGAAGCTGAAACAAATTGGTCTTTCTCTTTAGGTTAACTACCCCAGCCAGACTGGGGTTTCCCGAAATGTATACCTTATAACTATTAATAGCCTGCAAAATTACAGTTACTTCAGGGTCCTCAACAAACTGGGCAAGCTTTTTGGTAATCATTTCCTTTACCTGCAAGGGGGTCAATCCAGCTACCGGTAAATCATCCAGCAGGGGAAATGAAATCTTACCATCGGGTCTGACCACGACCTCTCGACTCAACTGGTCGTTTCTCCAGACCGAAATGAATAGTACATCCTCGGGTCCAATTCGGTAATTATCATCCTGCGGCCGGCGCTGTTGGGCCGACTTGGGCTCCTGTCCCTTTTGTAGAGAATTTGACTGAAGGGTTTCAGCGTCAATGAAGGAAGAAAAAAACATAATTACAACACATAGTGATATCATCATCGTAATCGTGCTGGATAATAAAAGCCTTTTTCCGCTCCTAATACCCTCAGACTGCCTGTTGGAGTTACGAATTGTTGATCTTCTTCTCATGAGTCTCTCGCTAATAATCTTAGTTTTATAATAAAATTAAAAATAATAGTTATTATTTTAATATAGATTATATTTTTTAATAATAATTTTTAATAATAATAGTTATGTTCTTTCACCCGGGGATATTTATTTAAAACCATCCCAACGACGTTTTTCCCCTGGAGGATATGCAAAGCTTTTTCAATTTGAGGCTGCTGGGTCTTCCCATACTCAACAACAAAGATAATCCCATCAACATATTCGGCCAAAATCAGCGGATCAGCACAACCAAGGACAGGAGGAGAGTCAAAGATAATGTAGCGGTCCTGATAGCGATGCTTGACCTCCCTAACCAGCTCTCGCATTCTGAGAGAGCCCATGATCTCGGTAGAGTTGATGAGCCTTTTGTTGCCGGGCAGAATCGTTAATTTATCAATACCAGGGGTAATAAGGAGATCGGCCACTGACTTTTGGTTAAGCAGATAATCGGATAAGCCGGCCGAAGGATGCAAACCAAAAAGGGTATGCAACGATGGTCTTCGCAAGTCGGCATCGATCAGCAAAACCGTCTGATGGAGTTCTTTAGCCAGGCTAATAGCCAGATTAGCCGCCGTAACGCTTTTGCCCTCGCCCTCGAGGGTGCTGGTAACCATCAGGGTATTCATACCTGCCTGAGCTGTCCTTTGCAAAAGTGTTGTTTTTAATATCTTGTACTGCTCGGCAGTGGGCGTGTGGTCAAAAAAAGCCAGCAGTCTGTTTTTCAGGAGCGTAGCCTCGCTTACCTCCATGATTTTGGTATGCTTATATCTGATCGAGATGCCGATCTTATCATCATCAGAGGGATGGCTGGCTGCAGGGTTAAAAGGCTTAGCCTCTTTCTCTGCCTTAACCATCTCTTCCAGAGTTTGTTCAATCTTACTCATATCCCCTTCCTTCTCGACAATAACTTCTTGACAATAAATACAGGCTTGGACAATAAATATAGAGAAATAGAGGCTTAGGAGATTAAAATATTATTGAAATCAAGCGTGATCCGTATCGCAAGGCCTTAAACCACAGGATATCAAGCCGGATGACAAACAGATGGATCATCAGGGCACCAATGAGAGCCGCGATCAGGAACACAATGGCCACTACTGTGCTTTTCGCCAACCTCTTTCCCTTATCCGCCGCAATCTCTATAAAGGAAATTACAGCCAGGGTGGGCTTTCGACTTATGGCCGCAAGAGCTGCCTCAGAGTAAATGGCCCGGTCCGTATACTCCCTGATGGAAGCACATCCGACCCCAGCTCCCAGAGCCAGAACAAACCCAATCAGCACAATGGCCAGTCTATTCGGCTTATACGGCTTTTCTGGGTAAAAGGCAGGGTCCAGGATGGTAAGCCGCTCTGCTTTCTGATTTTTTTCCAGGGCCTCTGAGGTCCTCGCTTCCATAAGCTTATTCAAGGTCTCTTGATATCGGCTGCGAGCATTGTCGTAGTCACGGGTGAGCAGCTTATATTCAAGCTCAACCTGCGGCGCCATCTCAAGTCGCTTCTGATAATCCATGATCTTCTCCTGCAGAGCGATTCTATTCTTTTTCAGCGACTCAAGCTCCAAGCGGGCAGTCTCGATTTGGGTAGTAATATTGACATAGGCTGGATTGCGTGGTGCTTCGATTATTTTGCGAGCAACAGGCTCCTCTTTGGTCATTTGAGCGATATCATTCTCCAGGTGTTCAATCGTTTTGGTCAGCGTTACCACATCCTTATGCCCGGCTGAAAATACAGCCTTCTTGGCAGCCAACTCAGCCTTCAACTCCCGAAGCTTCTGCTGCTTGACCTCAAGGGCGTCCTTAAAGCTGACCTCCTGCTCCAGCGATTTGATCTGTTTTTTGATCCTGATCATATCAGGATGTTTTTCCGAAAGAGACCCTTCCATGGTCAGATAATCAGTATAGAGAGCGATTAGCTTCTGTTTGGCTAAAGAGGCATTCTCAGATGAGGCTTTTCCATCTTCAGAAAGATAGGGCTCAACCGTAGACAAAAGCCCTTCAAGATAGACCTTACGACTTTCGACATTCTCTATCTGCTGCTGGACATTGGCTAACTCGCGCTCTAGGCTTTGAACCATCTGGAGGTTAGTTTGCCTCATTTCGGGAAGATCAAGAAAGTGCTTTTCCTTGAACTGAGCGATCTTGGTTTCCAGTTGAGTAATGCTTTCATTCAGATTTTTCAGCTCAGCCTCAATGAATTCAGAGGTGGTCTTGGCTCTTCTCTCTCTGGTCTTTAGATTCTCTTCCAGATAAAGAGAGGCGAGAAGATCAGTAACCTTCTGAACCTTTTCAGGATCCTTGCCCTCAAAAGATAGGCTGAAGGCTATTGTGGCACTGGTTGACTTGTCATTTTGATTGCCAGACATCTTGGTGCTGATCATCTTGAGCTGGATAGAGCGCCGCATCTCCTCGATGATTTCCTCAATAGTTTTCTTGTTTCGAAGATCAGCATAGAGATTCAACTGATTGATAATTTCAAGAAGTTTGCTTCGGCTCTGGATCTGCTGAGTGATCAATTGTATGGTCTGCTCGGCAAATGAGTTGACCGTGCTGCGGATGAAGTCTGAGGGAACCTGCTGTCCCTCAATGAGAATGGTGCAGCTTGACTTATAAATAGGTGGAAGAGCAAAAGCCACAATGGTGAAGGTCAAAAAAATGCTCACAAATGGTATGAGGATATACTTTTTGCGGCGTTTAATAAGAGCTAAATAATCAATGGTACCATTTTTCTCTTTTGGATTCATAGCCTGTCAGTTTCTTCTTTTTTCCTTAACTTTAGAGTGTTGTGTGTGATCCTGATAATTTATTGCAAACTATACTTCTTAGAATCATAAACCATCGCGCTGCTCTTTTACTCTAGCTTTCGGCCATAGCTTCGCCCTCTCGATTACAGCCCTATTTTGGGTATCGAATAAAAATTAAAGATTAAATAATAAAATATAAAAATATATAATAAAAATATATTAACTTAGCCCGCGCTCTCTTTCTTTTTGCGAGCCAGCATCTCTTGATATGTACTTTATCGCTGCTTTCCTGTCGCTACTTCGTATCTTGCCCGTAGTAGATAAATCATGAAACTGCCGAACAATTTATGTTTTCATAGCTAGATTATTCTTCCACAAAATCATTTGGCAGCCTGAAAAAGGTTTATCAAACTGTAAAATAAGGTTTTCCCAACGGGAAAGCTTGTTTATTAAATATTAAAATGTTCCGCAATTATTAAATGTTCCGCAATCAGCCATTTAAAAAACCAGACACTACAAGGAGAGAAGCCATGAGAAAAAAAGCGCTGATGATGATTGGGTTGTTTTTGTTTTCCCTCTTTTTCTTTCCAGCCAGCAGTGGGGCTGGTCAGTTTTTGTCTCGGCTCGCTCGGACCTCTGCCTCAGGTGGGGAAAACTCTAGAGCCAGCAGCTCCCTTCGCAAGACATTATCCTCCCTCAAGCAAAGGCTCACCTGGCGCCAGCCCGATAATGCCCAACCGGATTCAAACTCTGTGGCCGCCCCAGCAGCTTGGATCAACCGCACTCCTCTCTCAGGCAGACAGATCTTGGACAAAGAGGCATCAGTGCACTGGATGAGAGACCAGATTAACGCTGTTTTGGACAAATTGGCGGCCGAAGGTTTTAATCTTCCTACCGATATAGATCAAAAATTAGATAGCTTTTTCGCTACTGCCCTCGATTATTTGATGAAAGATGAACGACAGGCTGCCCTACCCATAAACCTCCTAAATAGCCTTCTCGAGAAGGGGCCGGATTATGACCTGAGCTGGAATTATGATCCCAAAACCGGGCTTGTGGATTTTATGGCTAACCGCATCCTGGGCAATGAGCAGACGATCACGGAAGTCGATTTAGCAGGGAAGATCAACCTTGATGGACCTAGCAGTCCTTGGAACCTGACCTTTCTGGTTCAAAATGCCACCTTAGGCAGAAAGGGTGAGGATAATAATAAAGGTAAGGGGTATTTTCAAAGGGCTTTCTCCCGCTGGGATCAGGCAGAGAATTCTTCCTCAGCCAAAACCTCCTCTTCTCCCTCGCCAAAGGATTTACAGGATTATCAGGCTGAGCAGCTTTGGAGGATAAGGCATAATTCAACCTTTACCCTAAGCGGTGAAATCTGCCAAGATGGCCTAGTTTCTCTCTATCTGCACCCTTGCCAGACGATCCAGATAAGCCTTCAGGATCAGGCCGCCTATGCCACCGTATCCGGTATTGAAGTTTGGCAGCAGTCAGAATCACGAACCGGGAAAATGTATCTTGATATCATCGACCAGAGTGTTTCAGGAGCTGATGATAAGCTGCTCTATCACTGGGAGTGGCCGCTGCCGTAATTATATGCCGTAATTATATTAGTATGCCGCTTGAGGCTATGAGTATGCCGCTCGCACCGGCCTTGCATAGTTTTTTCTTCGGCAGGCTCCTTAAAGCCTAGGCGCACAGCCTCAATGCCCTTGAGGCTATTGCCCCAAGTGGCAGCACTTCATCCACTCCCCCAAGGGCTATGGCTTCCTGGGGCATGCCAAAGACTACACAGGTGGCCTCATCCTGGGCAATGGTGTATGCTCCCTGCTGCTTCATCTCAAGCATTCCCCGAGCGCCATCATCACCCATACCGGTCATGATGATCCCAACCGCATTAGGCCCGGCGAATTTGGCCGCTGAACGAAACAGGACATCCACCGAAGGCCGATGTCGGCAGACCAGGGGACCATCTTTCACTTCCACATAGTAGAAGGCACCGCTTCGCTTCAGCAGGGTATGATGATTGCCTGGGGCAATCAAGGCCCGGCCTACCATAACCTTATCTCCATCTTGGGCCTCGCGCACCTCTATTCGGCACAGCCCATTTAGTCTCTGGGCAAAAGCGGCTGTAAAATGCTCAGGCATATGCTGCACAATGACAATCCCTGGCGCATTTTCCGGCATAGCTTCCAGAAAAAGGCGCAGCGCCTCGGTCCCGCCGGTCGAGGCCCCAACCACGATTACCTTTTCCGTGGTCTTGGGCAGGGCCTTGCCGGTTGGCTTAGGCATAATAACATCAGCCGTATGCTTTTCTTCGACCTTTAATTGAGTAATCTGTCGCGGCCTGACTCTGGCCGCGGCCTTGATCACATCACAGATGTGAATCTTGGCCTCTTCCAGAAACTGCTTTGTTCCCAGCCTGGGCTTGACGATGATATCCACCGCTCCATACTCCAGAGCCTTCATGGCCGTTTGCGAACCCTGCTCAGTAAGGCTAGAGCACATGACCACCGGTATAGGGTGCTGGCTCATCAGCTTTTGCAGGAAGGTCAGCCCATCCATTCGGGGCATTTCTACATCCAGGGTAATGACATCGGGCATCTCCTTGCTGAGGTAACGGGCAGCAAAGTAGGGATCTGCAGCCATAGCAATCACCTCGATCTCGGGATCCGTACTCAAGATTTCCCTGAGAGTTTGCCGAACCAGAGCAGAGTCATCAACAATCATTACCTTTATCTTACGCTTGGCCATAGGATACGCTCCTTATCGGTAAAACGGTCTGAAGAGATTCTCTTGACCCAAACCTTGCCGGTAGAGCTGAGGAAAAAGATTTTTCTTCCGCTCGATCCTCCGGTGTCCTCTTTTTCAATCGGAATTCGATACTCCTGAAGAATGGCTCTGGCTACTTCGATATTCTGTCTGCCGATCGAGAGGGAGGGATGATCATTGAATTTAAGCAGCATATCAGCTCCGCCAAAGATCTTGGCCATGATTTTATCCTGAGGGATATTCATTTCTTTCATTTTGTTGACCATATAGCGGATTGCCTGATCGACATATTTGAAAGTCTCCTTACTGCTGCTTCTAGCTGAGTAGAGGGGAAGGAGGCAATGGCACATGGCCCCTATCTTAAATGCTGGAGCATACAGGCAGATGGAGACGCACGACCCCAAAAGAGTGCTGATGATGGATGGCTGTCTGGCGATGTATAATTCCCCAGGCAATAGATTTACCGTCGGCAGATCAACTACATTTTGGCTCATCTTGGTTTTTGGTAAATGGTAGCTTGAATATATTGAAACTGGTCATTAATGCCGTAAAGAGTCTCGGAGTGGCCGATGAACAAAAAACCGCCGTTGACTAGGCAGTTATATAGTTTTTGAAAGAGGCGAACTTGAGTCGTACGATCGAAGTAGATAATCACATTCCGGCAAAAGATGATATCCATCAAGTTTGGTAAATTATATTGATCCTCCATGAGATTTAGCCGAACAAAGCGAACTCGATCCCGAAGTTGGGGTACAATTCGCCACTTCCCTGCCTGAGCGCCTTTTCCCTTCATCAGGTATTTCACTCTCATGGAGTGGGGAATCGGCATGATATCGCTGTCGCTATAGATAGCCTGCTGGGCTTTGTCAAGCATTCTCTGGGAGATATCGGTGCTGAAGATGTCGTAGTCGAATTCCCGATATCTTTCCACAAATTCGCTCACAACCATAGCCAGGGTATAGGGTTCCTCACCCGATGAGCATCCGGCGCTCCAAAGGTGGATTTTTTTTCGGGGTTTTCCCCAAAGCGACTGAGCAATCTGGGGGAGTGCTACCCCTTGGAGAAAATCAAAATGGGACGGCTCCCTAAAGAAATCAGTTTTATTAGTGCTGACCATATCAAGGGCGTGAGGCAGCTCTTCCCTCTTGCCTTGTTCACTGGTCAGATAATCATAATATTTCTCAAATGAGGAAATGCCAAGGACCTTGAGTCTTTTTAAAAGCCGCGACTGGAGCATCACCTTTTTGATCGGCGGAAGCTTGATGCCGCATTCAGAGTAAATAAATTGGCTATACTTCTCATACAGCCGGTCAGACATATCTTTAGGATTAATGATTAATTTTTCTTCTTCAGTCATCATGAATATTAAGATATTAAAGTTTTGGGAAAAGGGGGTAAGGGGAAAAACCCTTTTTCAAAAGGGTTTTTCCCCTTAATTTATTATCAATTATAGCATCTCAAACTCTCTGTCCAGGGGATCTTCATGATGTCCATTATGGCCGTTTCCATCCGCATGGCGGAGGGCTTTTGGCTTAGCCGCTGCGGCCAAGGCTGGCCGCTGTTTGGCAGATCGAATTTTCGACTCAGGCTTTGAGGCCGGGTGCGGGCTCTCTTCACCACTTTTGGCGGCTTCTGAGTGCAGGCCGCTAGTTTCGGTCTTGAAATAAGCAACCGTGCTCTGCAAGTTTTCAGCCTGTGAGGCTATCTCTTCGGTAGTTGAGGCCAATTCTTCGGAAGCAGCCGCATTTTGCTGAATTACTTGCTCAAGTTGCTGAATGGCCTTGTTAATCTGCTCAGCCCCGCTGTTTTGCTCAGCGCTGGCCGCGCTGATTTCCTGCACCAATTCGGCTGTTTTCTGGATATCCGGCACCAGGGTAGCCAACATTTTGCCTGCCCGCTCAGCCACATCCACGCTGGTAACGGAGAGTTTGCTGATATCGGCCGCGGCAAGTTGACTTCGCTCGGCCAGCTTGCGGACCTCAGAGGCTACCACTGCAAATCCCTTCCCATACTCTCCAGCCCGAGCAGCCTCAATGGCTGCGTTCAGGGCCAAGAGGTTAGTCTGACGGGCGATCTCTTCGATGATCGAAATCTTGCTGGCGATCTCCTTCATGGCTGCCACAGTCTCGGCCACCGCATTGCCGCCCTCTTTAGCGTCAGCGGCGGATTTTAAGGCGATCTTCTCAGTCTGCTGGGCATTTTCAGCATTCTGCTTGATGTTAGCCACCATCTCCTCCATAGCTGACGACACCTCTTCGGCTGAAGCAGCCTGCTCGCTTGCCCCTTGAGACATCTGAGCTGAGGTGGCACTCATGGCCTGGCTTCCAGTAGCCACCTGACGCGCCGCGGCCTGAATATTGCTCACTATCTCAGTGAGTCTGACGGCCATAGTGGCCAGAGCCTGCATCAGCTTATCCTGGGCTGAGCGCTCTTTGACCTTGACCGTGAGATTCCCATTGGCAATCTCCTGGGCAAGCTGGGCAACTTCATTCATGGACTCAATGAGGGTGTTGAGATTTTCCTTAATATCATTAAACTCTCCCATCCACCGCTCGGTTATTTTTTCAGGGATATCTCCACGGCTGACTCTGGCCACATACTCGGCAGCTACTCTCAGAGGAGCAGTGATTGCCTCGATCGTATCGTTAATTCCCTTAATGACATTCCTGAAGCCTTCGATCTTGTAATTCTCTGGCTTTCCCCTGGCATCTAGCTTTCCAGCTACAGCCGCCTCAACCAGATGCCCCACCTCAGCCACGGCCTGATGCTCTTCGGTGATATCGACCACGTATTCCAAACCACCGGTAATATTTCCCTCAGCATCCTTCAGGGCTGCACCGGTGTAGCGAATCGGGAGGGGGCCTGAGGGGAGTTTGGCGATGGTGTTGCTAGTGCAGACACTGCCCTCGCTCATAGCCTTATTCACCTGACAGTTTGAGGTATTGCAGTGGCCGGTATTGAACAGGGTATGGCATTTTTGCCCAAGGCAAGCCTGCGGGGTTCTGCCTACGGCTGCCGCGCCTGCCGGATTGATATAGCGAACCTTCATTTCCTTGTCCACGACCATGATCGGTGTGGGAATGCTGTTGAGATAGTTGACCTTCTCCTGAGCATCCTCCATAGCCTGTTTGATAGCGGTCATATCGGTTACATACTCTAGGGCGCCGATGATATTGCCGTTTCTGTCCTTGATCGGTGCACCAGTATACTGAATGGGTATGGTAAGCCCCCTTGGATGAGCCACGGTCTCACCAGTTACCACCGCGTTCTGCTGCATAGCCTGGGCACAGCGACACTCGGCTGTATGACAGTGTGGGGTCTTGAACAGGTCATAGCACTTTTTCCCTTCGCACTGCTTGGGAGTGAGACCTACCAGCTTAGCTCCGGCAGTATTCATATAGGTTATGGTAAAATCTTTATCTATAGTCATAATCGGGGTCGGGATGTTAGTAAGATTCATAATTTGGGCCCCAACCCGATCGATCATAGTATTGAGATTATTTTTGATCTCGTTGAAATCGCCCTTGTAGTCGGCGGTGATCTCCTCCGGCACCTCGCCTTGGCTGATTCTGGCTACATAATCGGCGGCTACCTTCAAGGGATTGATAATAGCATCGAGGGTATGATTGATTCCCTGGATAACCCGGCTATAGTCGCCGCCGAATTTTTCGGAATCAGCCCGCAGGTCAAGCCTTCCATCGACCGCGGCCTTGGCTATCAGGTCGATTTCATGAAGCAGACCGGTGAGTTGATTGATCATTTTCTGAAACGAGCTGGCCAGATCTGCAATTTCATCCTGACTGCTGACCTGAATATCCACCGAGGTGTCTCCCGCGGCTAATTTCTCAGCCACATCACGCAGGTGATTGATCGGCCTGACGATCCGCCGAGAGATGGCTATACTGGCCAGAATGGTAACGATCAAGGCGACACATCCGATGATGATGATTCCCCAATTTACCCGGTCAATCGACTCAACAATAGCCTTCATGTTTTGGTTAAGATCTGCGGTTTGCTCTTCCACCAGCGGATTGAGGGAATTCCACAGGGCGCTGGCCGCGGTGTCGAATTCTCCCATCATCGGGTTTCCCTTGGCCGGGCCTCCTTCGATGTAGGCTTTAGCCATTTTCTGACCTAGAGTGTAGTAGTTTTGGAAGCTGGCTTCTAGCTTTTTTAAAGCCTCAAGCCCCTGCTGGTTATTCTCCTGGCTGTACATCTGTCGGAATTTATCCAGTCCAGCTAGAAAAGAGCGGGCATGTTCTTCGGCCTGCTTGAGGCCATCGTCCAGGCCATCAAGACCACGGGTTGCGGAAATATCGGTCAGCCACTGCTGAACCTGAATGACATCCGCCTTCATATTCTGGGCAAGTTGCTGAAAAACCGCGCTTTCATCCCGGGTATGAATCGCTTTAGATTCTGAGCCAAGGTTAGCAAAATAGGCCCAAAGACTAATGATCAAAAGGCTGGCCAGCGGAATGGCAAAACCGATGGCTAGCTTAGCCGCGACCTTGATTTTCATAACAAGCTCCTTTCTCTCATCCCTTCGGCGAGTCCAAAACCAGCGTTTAAAAAACTTAAACAACTCCAACTAGACTCTCTCTCTCCTGCCGATAGGCACACTCGATCAGACGACGGACGTCAACAATCAGCGCAATCGTGCCATCTCCCAGAATCGTGGCTCCAGAAATCCCTTCCGTATGCTCATAGAGCTTGCCCAGTGATTTAATGACCGCTTGATGATCTCCGATAATGCTGTCGGTGACCAAGCCGATCCTTTTGTCTTCAACCATAGCTACGACTACATATTCAATAGCTGGCATTTTCTCATCGCCCCGGCTGATGCCAAAAATTTCCCTCAACCGGATATAGGGGATAATCTCACCCCGAAGGTGAATGATATGCCGACCATGAGAGCGCTCAACCTCCTGGCTGCTCAGCTCCACGCATTCCTGGACAAAGGTCAGGGGGATCACATAGTGGCTTGAGCCAACCGCGACCAACAGCCCCTCGATAATGGCCAGGGTCAGCGGAAGGTGGATAGAGGTTTTCGTCCCCTTGCCCGGCTGACTCTCAATGTTCACCGAGCCGCGCAATTTGCTAATCTCCTGCTTGACCACGTCCATGCCCACCCCCCGACCAGAAACGTCGGTTACTTTGCTGGCTGTGGAAAAGCCGGGCAGGAAAATGAGGTTGAAAATTTGCGAATCAGTCAGATTGTCCGATTCACTGATCAGCCCCTGCTCGATCGCCTTGGTCCGAATCTTCTCCCGGTTAAGACCGGCCCCATCATCCTCGATGGTAATGATGACCTCGCCCCCGGACTGGCTGGCTGACAGGCGGATGGTTCCACAGGCTGGCTTGCCAGCTTTCAGCCGCTCCTCAGGTGGCTCAAGTCCATGATCGAGGCTGTTTCGGATCAGGTGAACCAGGGGATCATGGATCCGCTCGATCACGGTCTTATCGAGCTCTGTTTCTCCCCCTTCAGTTATCAGCTCGGCCTCCTTGCCAAGAGCGGCTGAAAGATCATACACCAGACGGCGAAACTTGCTAAACGTGCTCTCTATGGGAAACATCCTAATGTTGAGAGCGCAATCGCGAAGCTCATTGGTCAGCCGCTCGATATTCTCAACCGGAGTCAGAAGGTCGGCATCCTGGTAGCGGTTTGCGGTCTGGCTGAGCTGGGCCTGAGTAATGACCATCTCGCCGACCAGGTTGATGAGCCGATCCAGCTTCTTCGTGGATACCCGAATAGTTTCAGCGCCTTGTTGGCTGCCCCGAAGTTGCTGGATCATTTTCTGCTCAGCCAAAGCTGAGTCGATCTTGCTCTGAGGAACAAGGCCGGCCTCAACCATCAGCTCTCCTGACTTCTTCTGCTTGGCCAAAACCTCCTGGACCTGCTCTTTGGTTACATCCCCCCTTTCGACCAAAATCTCGCCGAGCCTCTTGGGCTCCCCTTCCCAGCCAGATTCATCGGCCAATTGGGTAATACTGATCTGGCTTTCATCCTCTACGAAGAGGAACACGGCCTCAAGTTCCTCTTTCTTTGCTTTGGTATTGATGATCACATCCCAGTAAAAGTAGCACTCTTCAGGATTCATATCATCGAGTTGGGGAACCTGATCGGTCTGGGCACAGATGACACACTCGCCCATTGAGTCTAGCTCCCTGAGCAGGCACAGGGGGTCAAGCCCACTTAGCATTACCTTGGGATTTAACCTGATCCGAAGCCGCCAGGTAGTCAGGGCCTTCTGCTGCTGCTTTGAGGAGGGCCGAGGCGCATCTCCCGCATCTTCCCTTTCCTGTTGCTTGATGGGGGAGTCTAGCTTTACAGGAGATGGCGGGTTGATCGAGCAGGTGGCAGATGGTGTAGTAGAGTTATTAGTAGTAGGATAATTATCAAGATTTTTCAGCCTAGTCAAAATCGCCTCTTTCTGCTCTGAGATTTCCTGCGGCTTGCTCTCCCCTGAGGATAGCATCACCTGGATCAGGTCTTTTGATTGCAGCAGCAGGCTGATCAGCTCAGGGGTAAGTGGCCGCTTGCCAGCTCTGACCATATCCAGCATGGTTTCCAGATGATGAGCAAAATCGGCGACTTCCTGAAATCCAAACATGGCCCCAGATCCCTTTATGGTGTGCATGATCCGAAAGAGGCGATTGATCAGCTCCTGATCTTGCGGATCGGCCTCTAGGGAAAGGATCACCCCTTCCATGTCAGACAGAAGCTCTGTGGCTTCCTCACGAAAGGCATCGGCGTATTTTTCTTCTCTCCTATCCATGACTGATTTCCTTATCTCTCTGCCCCTTTTTATGGCAGGACCTTTTTGACTACTGAAAGCAATTGATCAGGACGAAACGGCTTTACAATCCAGCCCGTTGCCCCGGCTGCCTTACCCTCCATCTTTTTTTCGTTCTGGGATTCGGTGGTGAGCATAATAATGGGGATAAACCGGCAACTATCAGACCTTTTGCGGATTTCTCTTATCAATTCGATTCCGTTCATGATCGGCATGTTGAGATCAGTGATCACCATGTCCACACCAGCGCCCATTTTGGCCAGCGCCTCCTGACCGTTGCTTGCCTCGATAACCTGATAGCCTTCCTCGGTGAGAGTAAATCGAACCATCTGTCTCACGCTTGAGGAATCGTCTACAGTCATAATGGTTTTTGGCATTATTTTACCCCTCCTCCCTCCCAAAGAAGCCCTTCGATTCGAGGTATCCATCCGGAGACTGGAAGATGAGCCCGGCCAGTTTGACTGCCTGCAAAATCGCTGGAGAGGGATTTTTCAGCGAAAGATGTTTTCCTTGGCCTATGGCAGTTTGGTGGGCTGCATAGAGAAGCTGAAGCCCTGAGGTATCGATCTTGGTAACTTCCTGAAGATCAATGGATAGCGACACCTGCGAAGATAGATATGACAGGAGAGCATCTTTTAGCGCGCTGGCCTCATTTATGGTTATCTCTCCTGAGAGACAGAGGCAGTTGTCTTGTCCGGAGTAGGTTTTAATCATAGAGATTTCCCCCCTTTCCTTATTGCCCTCATATAACCTGATCGCTCTTATTTATTAGCTACCATTGAGAGACATAACCTTAATAAGAGCTAAGCTCTTTTGAGGGTTTATGGTTCTGATATACCTTGAGGGTTTATGGTGTCTGATAATGGTGTCTGATATATAAGAGCGAACCTGATATAACCTGATATAATATTAAGTCTCCGTAGTTTCTGTTGTTCGTTATCGACAGGGAAAGTTAGAAAAATCGGCAAATTTTGTCTGGTAAGGTGCTTTGGCAAGCTGCCTTTGCAAGGCGTAGCGAGCAAGGCCGCTTTTTCTTACCCCAGAGCGCGTTTTTTGGGGCAGTGCGGCCCAAGAGCACCGATTATTGAGAACATCTTGCGATATTTGAGAATATCTTGGCCGAAGCGGTTTTTTTGAGCTTGACGGATGTTAATATTTGCTGTTATATTTTTAAGAAAGTAGCTATATATTTGCAGTTTTTGTAACTGCCTAAAATATTGAAACTTCGCACTAATCATACAAAACTCTAGATGAGGTTCGTGGAATTTATGAAAAAGCGGCTTTTAGACTCACACTTTCCTCTTGGCGCCATAATGGCTACATTGGCTATGGTCCTATCTATCATATTATTAAACTTCTTATTAAACTTCCCTGAGGCGGAAGCATTTACTTCGATCACTGCTCAGGAGGCCTACACCATGCTAAGCCGTGGAGAGGCTGATTTGCTCGATGTCAGAACCCTTGAGGAATACACCTTCGTAGGCAGCCCAGCCCTTGAGCCTGGGGGAGAGCCTATTGCTTATCTTATCCCCTGGAAACTATTTGGCGGTCTTGATGATCGCGGCCAGACGATCTACAAAAATAATCCTGATTTTGATTCTCTCGTTGAGCAGACCTTCGGCAGTAGCAAAGAGCGTGCTCTGATTGTCATGTGCGCGGTCGGAATTCGCAGCGGCGCGGCGGCAAAGCGCCTGGAGGAGCTTGGATTTAGCCGGGTCTATGAAATCGACAATAAATTCAAACATATTACTGCCACCTCAGGTGGCTTCGGAGGATTCCAGGGCTCAAATTATCAAAATGCATACAACGGCTACAAGGGCTACCCCGGCAGGCTACCCGCCGCAGGAGCAGAGTCAGCAGCCCAGATCAAAGTGGCTATAGCCACTGACCAGATCGAGCATGAACATGATTCTGTATCCTGGATGGACAGCGGCCTGCCGATAACCTACAAGACGGATCCCAAAAAAATTCCAAAGCTAAAAAAGACCGAGCCGACTGCTCCCCCAAGCTCTTCTTCAGGGGGGGCGAGCGGGCCATCCACCTCGGCGTATCCAGCGGCAAGCCTGCCTTATTCGGCCGGTGGCTACCAGCCGATCCCATATAACCTTCAGCAAGCCCTTTCTTCACCGACTTCTCCCAACTGGTATCAATCCTCCTTGGTCGGAGCTGTCAGCCTTTGGGGAATAAGCTCTCCCTTGGCCTCCCCTTCTTGGACAACAACGGGTGTGAGCTGGCAGAATCAGTCGCTTTTCCCAAGCCTGTATCAGGGAATGAGCCTGTATCAGGGGGCCTCCTATTTTGCTCCCCAATGGCAGACAGGCTATCCGCAACTTGACTCCTCTCTTACTATTGACATGTCTTTTTATGAAAAAAACCCACCAAGTACCTGAGGGGGGTGTAAATAAAAAAGTTGCCCGGTCGGGCAACCGGCGAAATTTATACATACTCGATTAACGAATTGATTTTGTGGATTAACGAATTGATTCATTCTTATGCCAGAGCGAAGGCTTGATTGCATTTTAAAATCAATCAGTTAACTTTCACAAAATGTGTGAGTTAACATTCTGGAATATAAAGCTTTTCAGGTATTCGCTCTGGATTCAGGCTCATGGAAGGTTTACTGGTAGCAGTCCAGTTTTTGACTAGGATCCGGATTCGGGCAGATCTTTTGCCGGACGCGAAATTTATACATACTCGATTAACGAATTGATTTTGTGGATTAACGAATTGATTCATGGAAGGTTTACTGGTAGCAGTCCAGTTTTTGACTAGGATCCGGATTCGGGCAGATCTTTTGCCGGACGCGAAAACCTTGGGCAGGTCCACTCCGTGGTTTCCGCTGGTCGGTTTTCTGATCGGCCTGATTCTCTGGGGTGGTCATAAGCTGCTGTCTATCCTCCTTCCCCAGGCAACAGTAAATGTGCTGCTCATTCTGGCTCTGACCGCTATCTCAGGGGGAATCCATGCCGATGGCTTTTGCGATGCCGTAGAGGGGCTCTATGCAGGCCGAAGTAAAGAAGAAGTGCTTCGGATCATGAAAGATCCTTGCATCGGAAGTATCGGTGCCTTGGCTCTTTTTTTTCTGCTGAGTTTAAAGATCGCTTTTCTGGCCGCTATCCCCAAGACAGCCAAGGGTAGTATTCTGCTGATTGCTCCCATGCTGGGCAGATGGATCATGGTCTTTCTGGTGGCCACTGGGAAATATGCCAGAAGGGAGGGTGGGATTGGCCAGGTCTTCTTTGCCAACACCTCGCTGAGACAATTTGCTTGGGCCTCGATTTTTCCCCTGCTAGTCATGCTATTACTTTTTCCCTGCTGGTGGGGTCTTTTACTTCTCGGCTTTATTCTTGCCTTAAATTACGGGCTGTCTAGGTGGGTAGAGGCAAGGATTGGCGGGTTGTGCGGAGATATTCTCGGTGCGCTCAATGAGGTTACGGAACTTTCGGTTTTTATCGTGGCTGCTATTTCCATCCGCCTGGGGCTGAGATTACCCTTCTGAGAGCTGATTTGAGATTAAGATTACCCTTTTTGAGAGCTGATTTTTGAGAGCCTAGATAGGAAATATCTTCGAGATGGGAAATATCTTTCTTATTCGCCACCCTGAGATTGTCAACCATAAGGCCTGGGGCTGAGATTACCCTTTTTGAGAGCTGATTTGAGAGAGCCTAGATAGGAAATATCTTCGAGATGGGAAATATCTTTCTTATTCGCCACCCTGAGATTGTCAACCATAAGGCCCGACGCTTTTATGGCTGGACGGATATCGGCCTAAGCCAGATCGGCCTAGACCAAGCAACCAGGCTCATCAGCCGGCTGTCCAGAGAGAAAATCAGCCTTGTTTATTCAAGCGATCTTTATCGGGCTCACTATCCTGCCTCACTTCTGGCCCAAAGCCTCAATATCAGCCATATCAGCTTATGCTCTTTGCGGGAAATCCATTTTGGCCGCTGGGAAGGCCTAACCTATGAGGAAATAGAAAAAGCCGATCCTGATCTTTGCCGCAGGTGGATGAACTTGGCCGATGACTTTCGCTTTCCCGATGGGGAGTCAATCGCTGAATTTTCCCATCGCATCCTGCAAGGATATGAAGCCATTATAAGGAGCGCGGCGGCTCAAGGAAAGAATATAGCCGTCATTACCCACGGTGGGGTGATTAGGACCCTGTTGGGCCAGATAGTTAGGAGCGATCTCAGCAAGGGAGAGATACTTCTCCAGCTTGATTTTGCCTCTATCAGCACCCTTCAGTATGATGAAAGCCAGCCAGAAGCTGAGCCTCCCTTTCGGTTGATTGCTGTCAATGAGGTTAGCCATCTTTCGAGCTGATTTATAAGTGGTTTCCTCACCAAGTGCGTAACACAAGTGCGCAGCGGATCAATTACGCTAAGCAGTTTCCACGCCAAGTGCGAGAGCAGAGCCGATTAGCCAATCAATCGCAGAGACGGCCTCCTGTGGTCGCCAAAATTGTGCGCCTTGTTAGTGGTCTTTTCACCAAGTGCTTAACACAAGTGAGCAGCGGATCAATTACGCTAAGCAGTTTCCACGCCAAATGCGAGAGCAGAGCCGATTAGCCAATTAATTGCAGGGACGCCCCCCTGGGGTCGCCAAAATTGTGCGCTTTGTTAGTGGTCTTTTCACCAAGTGCTTAACACAAGTGAGCAGCGGATCAATTACGCTAAGTGCCCGACCGTAAAGGCTTATAACTTGACATAATGAGGTAGCGATAGACAAGAGAAATAATTATCTGGCTAGAAGGCTATAACTCATTATGGTTGGTTGCTTATGTTTATGCTTATGCTTATGATAAGGTATCTTGCTCTTCTTAGAAGAAGGGAAAAGGATTTGAAAGTGAGGATCAGGTCAAGGGGAAGACAGAGGTTGGTTACTTAGAGTTAGTTGCTAATTCAATAGTAGTAATTGTTTTGCAGTAATAATTGCTTTTGCGAATTCAAACTGCCATTCATGCATGGTCAGGTCTTGAGTTCAGCATAGCGCATTTCAAGACCTGACCATTATCATCTGTTATTGAAAATACAAATACTTAAGATTACTGGCCCGCTGGAGCCTGGGTGCCCTCGGCTGGAGCCTGAGTGCCCTCGGCTGGAGCCTGAGTGCCCTCGGCTGGAGCCTGGGTGCCCTCGGCTGGAGCCTGGGTGCCCTCCGCTGGAGCAGTGGTTTCCGCTGGTGCGGCAGGTGTCTCAGGCTGGACAGCCTTTTGGGCTGGAGCCTGTTCAGCAGGTGCAGGAGCTTGTTCCTTAACCTGCTCCTCTACTCCCACCTTTGGCTCCTCCTCAGATTGCTTGTTGGGGAGATTGCAACCGGTGGTTCCGATTAAGATTAGGCCTGAGATTATTAACGCTGGCCAAAATTTCCTCATCGCGATTCACCTCCTTTCTTCCTTTGCCTCGCCTCAATCCATTTATCATAAAATGCGGGCGAGTTTTTTTGCAAACTTCCTTCCCGTCGGCTTTCTTGGCCATTGTGATAGGCTCACCTGATAAGAGCCGACTTATCGAGATTTTCTCCTTTTATCATTTTCTAGTATCATTTTCTAGATCTCGTTATCCCTTAAATATATAATCGTATTCCTTTTTTAGGAAGCAATTTCTATGCCTAGATTAAAAAACATTATTGATGTTGGGTTTCTTGAAGGACTCGCCAAACCCGACGTCAATCTCTTTTCTCAAAATAAGATCAAGATATTTTTTAAAGATCTTATACATCAAAGATTTTATACCCTGGTTATCCGACCCCGGGGTTAAAAATCCAAGATAGCCTCACCCCCTTCTCACAAATAGCGGGCCGGGGCTAGTTGGCTATAGTCAGCTTATTTTATAATCATCAATGTTCAAATTTTAACCAACACATCAAATTCTGAGCAGCATACCCTGCAAGCCATCCCCAGGGATGGGAGATAATGGCCATTGGAGCTAAGCCTCAGGGGGTTCCTGCGAGCCATCTCACAAGGATGGAGGTTCTTACTTTAATTTTGTCTTCGTTCAAATCCCCCAAAATATATAAATTCTGCAGCTATTAAATAAATAACTTAAATTAAATGAATAAATTAAATAAATATATAAATCGGCTGATTGCAGAAAAATATCTATGCTTATTCTGTCTAATATAGCCAAATTAGTAGCAATTGTCAAATAATCATTAAGGGCGATGCATAATAATTGATTGGCCAATAATATCAACATATTAGGGGCTTATACTAATTATGATTAATTAATATAAGTATTTGATATCTTTAGATATTAATATATTTTTATGCGACTATCCCGAATGATCATTCGAGTTTTTATACAAGAACTATGCTTTGGCACTTTTTCTCCGAACCCTTGATTTTACAGGATTGGCTATTAGAGGTAACTTTCAAGGATTTCAAGGCGTTAAGAAATTTCTGCAAAAGTGTAGATAAAAAAGATCGCTCATATACTTAGGCAACGCACCTTTACCAAGCCACAAATACCGTCATTCCTGCGAAAGCAGGGATCCACCAAGCCTAAATATTCCTGGATTTCCGCTTTATGTGGAAGTGACGCCCGATCCGCCTGCCCGCTAGGTGCGCCAGTCACTGGATTCCCACTTTATGTTGGAGTGACAAATAATGGATTGGTGGCTAACTGGTTCTTTCGCTAATAAAGTGCGCAATTTGGGCGGCTCTAAGGGCCGCCCCTACAATTGATTTGGTAATTGGATCTGCTCTCGCACTTAGAGATAGAAGCACTAGCTGGTTCTTTCTAACAAAGTGCGCAAGCTGCGGCGGGCACAAGGTCCGCCCCTACAATTGATAGCACAATTGATACGCTGCGCAGTTGTGTTGCGCACTTGGCGATAGAACTACTAACCAATGGTGCTAGTTTTTCTAAAGGCTAAATTCAGCGATAGACAAAGGAACAAATCCGTGTTCATCGGGTTGGAGCCCGTTCCATTGGGCGAGTATGTTGAAAGCAGCCATAGCAAAA